>Ga0137426_1000039_pt1 | contig 40028 bp, 65 predicted proteins | sample EasRivERMZT660_2_FD_102308 | JGI IMG/M metagenome (GOLD analysis project Ga0137426, IMG submission 102308) | Soil microbial communities from meander-bound floodplain in the East River, Colorado, USA - East River MetaG ERMZT660_2 | ecosystem: Environmental > Terrestrial > Soil > Floodplain ...
AGCGGAAGCGCTTGACGGGCGCGCGAAGGATCTCGGCCAGGGCGTCGGACGGGATTAAATCGTCTCCGAGCAAATCCTTGGTGTCGAGCGAGGATGTCTGCGTGCCGACGATGGTGCCCGTGCGGTCGGAGGTGGTACCACCGTCTTCAACGGGAGCAGTCGCTTTGATGCGCAACATGCCCGGAGCCGCCGATGAATCAGCCCACACGAAACTATTTGCGTCACCTTGCCCGATAAAGTTCACCCACCCAGCCGCACCGCTCCCGCTCGAATTTCTGCCAACATAGACACCGTTACCCTCGACTCCCGTTCCGTTAGCCTTGCCCACAACATGCAGATAAGCCGTGGTCGCAGTCCATGCGAGCGTAATTCTCTGTGTGCCTGCTACTGTTTGCAACCCGATGACGCCTGTTGTGTCATTCTTTGAATAAATGTCGGCACCACTGGTGACATCCCCCGCCGCCCTGAAATTGGTCGCACCGGGGTCCGTGGTGTCGCCCACACTCACGCCATGTGAGGCATGGGCCTTGAGGGTCGTCGTGCCGAAGATGGCCTCGCCCGAGACGGTGAGCAGGCCCGCGTCAGACAAGGACGCCAACACGTTCGCCTCGGCCGCGTCCAGAAATTGCAACCCCGTGGCGCCGCCCGTGAAGATCGAATTTGTCCCGCTCCGAGACCGCATGACCTTTTGGGAGCCGCCGTAGCCGTAGAGGTAACTCGTATCCGTCCCGGCGTTACCCGAGATCGTCCACATCGATTCACCACCCACCGACACGGTGACGGCCCCGGCCGTGGCCAGCGTCCCCCCGAAGCTGGCCGCGCCTGACCCGAACGTGACCGTCCCATTTGAGGCGTTATTGATCGCGAGCGTGAGGCCCTGCACAGAGAGCGGCAGATACGCGCTACCCGTCCGGTTGTAAGCCCGGATGTTGCCCTGACTGGTATCCCACGCGATCTCCACACCTGAGCCTGATGCGGGGGCAGACTCACCCGTTGCGCGAATCGTGCCCGCAACACCAAGCGTGCCGGTCAATAAGGCCGCGCTGTCGATCTTCTGGCCGTTGTAGGTGCCGCCGGTGACCGCGCCCGTCACGGCCAGCGAGGCCAAGGTCCCCACACTGGTGAGCGAACTGGCCAGCACGTTGGCTGCTAGAGTGGCCCCGGTGAGGGTGCCCGCTGCCGCCGCGACCGTAATCGCCGCCGAGCCATCAAAGTTCGTCCCGTTGATCGCCCGCGCGGTCTGCAAGGTGGTCGCCGTGAGCGCATTCCCCGTGGTTGATCCGCTGGTGCCGCTCACATTGCCGGTGACGTTGCCCGTCAGCGCGCCCGTGAAGCCCCCATTGCCCGTGATCACCCCACTCGCCGTGATCGCCGCCGCAATCACCGTCCCCGTCAGCGTCGGACTCGCCGACAGGACGACATTCCCGGTCCCCGTCATCGCGTTACTGACGAGCGCCTTCGATCCATTGGTGAACACCGGCAACGACGCCGTGAGCGCCGACACCACCGGCGCCGCCGTCAGCGTGGCCACCCCCGTGACTAACAGCGTCCCCCCGACCGTGGCATTCCCCGACACGGCGAGACTGGTGAACGCCCCGACCCCGCCATTGAGCGCGCCACTCACCACCAACGACGTGGCGCTATCGGCCGGCCCGACAAAGCGCGCCAACGCCGGCGCCGTGGACGCCAAGGCCCCCGCTGTCGCGCTCACGTAATACGCCGCGCCCGGCGTCAACCCCGAGAGATCCGTGATGCGCCCCTGGAGTCGGATCGATCCCGACGCGCCCGCCGCAATCGCGACCGGGACCATCCCGATCGCATTGGCGGCACTGGAGGTCGCCGCCGCATCGGCATCCGCTAGGTACCACCGCCCCGCCGTCGTGCCGCCCGCGCCGGTCGAGAGGTAGACCACGGTTCCCACGCCGAGCGCCTCGCCGGCGGTCCCCGGCACGTCCAGATTCGCGGAAAACGGACTCGCCGCCGCGACCCCATCCACCGACCAGACCGCGACATCTGCACTCGTCTTCAGGACGAATTTATAGGTCGTGGCCGCGAGAAACACCGTGGCGCGTCCCGCCCCATCCAGCACGATCGGATTCTCGTGCGCGACGGTCAGCCCCGCATCGCTATAGGTGGCCTGATCGGTGACCGTGCCACTGGCGTACGTGTACAGCTTCCCCCCGGCCAGCGGATCGCCGTTGGCGTCGAAGCCGTGAAACACCGGCCACGGAATAATCGTGCCAAGTGACGTATCGTTACCCTCGTCCTATGCGTGTCCTGGTCGGCCTGTACTGGCTGCTCGTCATCCTCGCCCTCACCGTCGCGGTCATCGCTTGGGTTCTCGGCTACCTTCCGCCGCCTTCGGAAACGGAATCGCCACACCCGCCTCCTGCGCCGCGCGTGCAAACTGCCCCGCCGCCGCCACCTGGGCCGCCGGCTTGGCATTGACCGACATCCGCAACCCCGTGGTCAGGAACTGCACGCCCTTGGGGCTATGCAAAATCTTCGACAGCGCGCCGGATCCGAGAATGAGCGGGATCCCGGTCTGTGGGCTGGTCACCGCGAGGATCGTCTGCCCAAAGGAATTGGCGGTCAGCGCCGTGCCGCTCGGGTTCGGGCTTTCCCCGATCTTTTCCGCCAGCCGAAAAAACTGATCGATCGCGTCGATCTGGCCGGGCTGCGGAAAGAGCACGCGCTTGGTCTCCGCCCCCAGGCGCTGCCAGTCCGCGCGCGCTTTGGCCGCAAACTGAAACCCGCCTCCTGAGGTCGGCCGCTCCAGAATGTCGTCGAGCACCGCGCGCGCCACCTGTGGCACTTCCTCCGGCGTCATCTGCTGCAACTGCCGCAGCTTCGCCACGCCCGCATCATCACTCGCCGTCAGGCGATTGAACACCGCGCGCGGTTCGCTGCCCGCGCCGCTGATGAAGTCCCGCGCCTCACTGGTGGCAAACTTCGCGCGCGTGGCGGCCCGGCCGTCTTCGAGCGCCTCCAGGACGTGCGGCCCCGCCTCAGCGGCCCGCGCGCGCACCCGCGCATCCAACTGCTTGACCGCTTGCGCCGCAATCCCCTGCCCACTGGAGCGCAACTCGGGCAAATCGTGATTGCGGGCCAGCGATTTCAGATCGCCCAACGCTTCATCGACGATCGAGAGGGGCGCAAAGTCCGGGCCGGCCGCTGATGCAGTCCCGCGTCCGTGCGCCGGCTTCGGGCCGTTGATCAGGCTATCCAGCGCTGTGGCCGCGCGCCCTTCGGCGCCCATCAACTGGCCCGTGATCTCGCGCTTCTTCATCAGCCGATCGAGGATCGGCTTCAGCGCCACCTTTGCGTCCCGCAGATCCACGGCTAGTTGCTGCGTGGCGGTCGCGTCGATCTTGACGGACGTGGTGATGGGTCGACCCTGGTTATCGAGCGCGCTGGTTGGCACCTGGACCGAGGTTTTCCCTCCGGTCGGCACCACCTCGGGCGTGGCCCGCGCTTCCAGTTGCCGCAGCTTGGCGTACGCCGCGCTGGCCTCGCCGTGGTACTTGACGATCTTCGCATCGAGCGCCGCGCGCACGCCTTCCCCGGCACTCACCGGCGTGGCCGGCCGCCCCGCCGCCGCATCCTTCAACTCGCCCGCCACGCGCTTCAACGCCGTCCCCTGTGCTGCACCGGCTTTGCCGGCCACCACGGACCCCAGCGGCGAGCGATCCGCCATCGACTGGATCCCTTGCACGTAGCGATTGCCTGTCGCCGTGGCCGCATCAATCGGCACGCCACGCTCCCGCCCGAACTGCACGGCGGCACTCTCGGCGGCCGTACGCGGCTGGGGCAGCACCTTACCGACCTGTGCGCCGACTTGCCCCACGACTTTGGGCGCCACCAGCGACAGGCCCAAACCCGTGGCATCCCCCAGCGCTTCGGCGGTACGCCCTTCACGCAGCGCATCGCCCATCTGATTGAAATCCGGCCCGAGCATCGGGATCAAGCCGAACAGGCTTTTGATCGCCGCCGAGCCGTAATCGCCCTGGTCGTACGCGGCTTTGGCTTGCTCAAACACCTGTTGCGTGGATTGCCCCATATTGCGCAAGGTGTTGATCGGGCCATACTGCTCGGCCTCGGCATCCTCGGCGCCCAGCGCCCGCGCGGCGGCTTCGGGGATCACCATCCGCCCCAGTGCTTGCGCGGCCGGAATCGGATTGAGCCGATCGCCCACGCGCGACAGGAACGTGCCCAGCCCGCCGGCCGCCGGCTGACTCGGCGAGGCCACGCGCGGCGCCGTCGATCGCGCGGACGCCCCCGCCTTCAGATCCCACAGATCCGCCTTCACGTCGGCCGGCATCGCCAGCGCCGCCAACCGCGTGGCCAGATCATCGGCATCGCGCGCCTGATCGAACGCGTCCCACGCATCCGCACGCAGCCGCGGCGTGAGCGGCGCGACACGCAGCCGATCAGCGACGGGATCTTGTGGCATTCACCTATTTCCGAAACGGATTCTTGGGCGCCGCGGGCGTGGCCGGCGGTGTCACGGGGCGCGGCGCGGATCCCGTCTCGGGCTGCATCGCCGCCATGATCCGCCGCACCCGGTCGATCTTCGACGCCGCCAACGTCCGGTTATCCGTCGGTTTGGGAAACAGATCCCGCACGGAGTCCACATCGAGCTGCGTCAACACGCCCGTGTGCCCCACCGCCCGCGCGACCATGGGAATGAACCCATTCACGAGGGCTTGATACTCCGACACCGTGTTATCCATGTTGCCGGCCGCCATCCCGCGACGGGTCAACCCGCTCAGATTGGCCAGCGGGCCACTCCCCGACGTGTTGATCTGCTGCGAGAGCCCGTCGATCTCCGACAAGATCGCGTCCACCGTCGCCGGCCCGCTCGCCTTGGCCGTCGTCTTCGGCGAGGTCTTCACGCCGCCTTGCGCGCGCACTTCCTCCGCCGTCATGAACTGAATGACGGGATTCCCGGCATCGTCCACGGTCTCGATCCGCTGAAAACTCTTCGCCGCGGGCGCGGAGGGTTCCCGCGGCACACTCGCAATCCGCTTCCCCTGCGCGTCATACCGCACACTCCCCGGCGAGAGCGTAAACGGTTCCGGCTCCTTGGGCGGAGGGACCGGCTTGGGCACGTTCGCCAAGGGCTGGCCCGCGGCATCAAACCGCGTCTGCCCTTCGGACAAGGTAAACGGCTCGGGCGGCTTCACCACGTCTTCGATCTGCTGAAACAGATCCTGGGCGTCCATCGCTTGCGCGACCATCGCTTTGAGCGCCGGCAGCTTGAACACCGGATCGAGCGCCTCTTCGGGCACGAGTCCCCGCCGGATCACATCCGCCCGCGCCTCGCTATAGGCCGCTTGTCGCTCCGGAGGTGGCAACTTCGCGACCGCCGTCCAGAGACTCCCCGCCACGCGCGCCAAGTCGTCCACCTTCTGCTTCTGCATCAGGAGCGCCGACTTCTCTTCGGCCCCGGCCCGATCCCAGAGCGCCAGCGCCGCCGCCGGATCGATCGCCATCGTCTCCCGTGCGGCCTGCCCAAAGTTTGGTTTCCCGGTCTCGGGATCGACCGAGCCGGCCAAGATCCGCCGCTTCTCCGCTTCGGCCCGTGCGGCGGCCTCGGCCGCGCGCTGCTTCGGCGCGTCCGCGGCGCGCTGGCCCATCATCCCGGCCACCTGACCGGCCACCCCCGCCAATTGCTGGCCCATCGACGCGGAGATATCCCCACGGCGGAGCACAAGTGCCGCCTGATCATCCGCGCGACGGCGCGCGAGTTCCGCCATGCGGATCGTGCCGGGACTGGCGTCATAGGGTTGGCCCACATAGGGCACGGCGGTACGTGGCATTACGCGGCTCCCATCGTCGCCAAGAACCGCTCTCTTTCTTCATCCATTACGGCCTTCTTCCAGTCGTCATCGATCGAGTCGCGGTAGCGGCGATACGCCTCGTCATTGCCGTAGACGTTGCGGCGGAAGTTGTCGTCGCTCTTAAAGACCATCGTCCGATAGGCGTCGTCGCGCTGATCGCGCGTGCCCTGGAACTGCCGCGCGCGCTGGGCTTCGTCTTGCGCCACTTGCGCGCGCCACGCTTCCATTTTGGGCGCCAGTTCCGCCTGGCTGCCCTGGAACTGACTCGCAAAGGTCGACATCGCGGCATCCACCGATCGATCGTACGCCGCCGTGCTGCTGGCCATGTCCCGGTCATAGCCCTGGTTGGCTTGATCGGTGTTCGCCTGCCACGCGTTGAACCCCGCTCCGTATTGATCTTTGGCGGCCTGGTAGTCGCGATCGTAGCCTTGGTTCGCCTGATCGGCGTTGGCTTGCCACGCATTGAACCCCGCCCCGTACTGGTCTTGGGCCGCTTGATAGTCGCGGTCGTAGCCTTGATTGGCCTGGTCGGTGTTGGCTTGCCAGGCGGTCAGATCCTGCCCGAACTGCGTATCGCGCCCCGCCTCATTCGCGCCCCAGGTCGAGAACCCACGGTCGTAGGCGTCCCGATTCGCCGCGCTGTTGCGATCGTAGGCGCCCTGCCGCGAGGACACATTCGCGTCGAACGTATCGCGCGCGCGGCCGTAGGCGTTGCCGAACTCCTGCGACGCCGACGCGCCCGCGTAGTCGATGAGGCCCTTCTGGGCGCCGCCCGTGCGGACCGTGCCTTGCGCCGCGGCGCTGTTTTCGAGCGCCTGGAGGCCCTGTTGCAGCCGGAACTGATAGCCGGGATCGGTCGTCAGCGTCTCGGCGGTCGGCCCGCTGAACTGATCCGCCGCGCCATAGTCCACCGGGCCCGCCGTGCCCGCAAAGTGCGTCCGATCGGTGCGCACGGGTGCGGCCGTGGCCGCCTGCCGCGTCGGGGCGGTGAAGCTGCCCGGCGCCGCCGGTGTCGCCTGCCGCGTCGGCGCCGTGAAGCTCCCCGGCGCGGCCGGTGTTGCCTGGCGGATCGGCGCGACATAGGCCCCCGGCATCTGCAAGGTGGGCGCGGTGTAGGTGGGCGCCGCCAACTGCGAGAGGGTCTGCGTGCCGGTGTCCGTCGTCGGCTCGTCCGCCATCGGCACCCGGACCGCCGGACCCAGACGGTCCCAGCCCGCCGCCGCCGTCGCCTGCTCCCCCCAGGAGCCCCCGAACCCCTCCCCCAGCATGTTGGGCGCCGGCGGCAACGCCGGCCGGGACGGTTGGACCCCGCCGGTCTGGGCCAACACGTCGGGCGAAAAGTTATTCACCTGGCTTGGCGCGTTCTGCTCGTTCCAGGAACGGTTCGCGGCCCAGTCCTTGCCTGAACCGATGCGGACGCCCATGGGGTCAATTTCAAACCAATCGGCGTCGTACGTTTTTCCGTTGAAGTCGGTTGCGATGTCACACCACCAATCCTTCGCGTACAATAACGAAGCGCGGCAGGAGTGGATTCCTGGCCGCGCTTCTCACCAGCGACCCCAAGGAGGTCACGTGGCTCGAAAAAGTATACAAGAACGATTCTGGGCGAAGGTTCGCAAGACTGAAACGTGCTGGCTCTGGCTTGCCGTCACGACTCGGTTCGGATACGGACTTCTCCGTGTCGGAACAAAGAACTGGCGCGCCCATCGCTTGTCGTGGATGTGGACGAATGGGCCTATTCCTAACGGGTTGTCCGTCCTGCATCGCTGTGATAATCCCGGCTGTGTCCGAGTCGATCATCTGTTCCTCGGAACGCAGGCCGATAACATGACCGACAAGACGCAGAAAGGCCGCGCCCGTTCTGTTTTGACGGCAGACTCGGTACGCGCAATTCGATCTGCCACTGGAACACTTAAGGAAATGGCACACGCCTTTAACACCACACCATCTAATGCGCATCTGATTCGCCGTCGAAAAAATTGGCGGTGGCTGGAATAACGCCATTACACCGCTCCCGCTTTCCAGCGCAGATGCCGCGTGCGGTCCGCGCGCTGTTGGGCTAAGGCCCCCAGCGTCAAATCCTCGGCCGCCAGCGGATCCACCGGTGCCGCCGCCGGCCCTGAGGCCAACGTCGCCATCGAGACATCCCCCGCGGCCATGGGGGGCGCCAGCGTGGCCATCGGCGCGCCCGGATCGGTCGGTGGCAGCGTCGGTGCAGGACTCGTCGGGGCGGGCGCGGGCGCGTCCGGGACCACCCGTGCGGCAAGCGGCGGCGGCGCCTCCGTCCCCGCGGTCGGCGGCACCCCGCCCACCGGATCGGCCTGCCACGCCAACGCCCCACCCGTGGCTCCGGCACCGCGGCCATAGTCGACATCGAACGACCCTTGCCAGTTGCTGAAACTGAAGGTGTCGCCGTCGACGCGCGTCACCCGATGACCCAGCGCGTTCATCCCGGGTTCGATGTACTGCCGGAACCACGCCGCCAACGCCGCTTTATCCTCCAGCGGCGGCGACGGCGCCGCATTCGCCAACGCGGCAAACGCGTCCTTCGCGCTGCGGCCCGTATTTTGTTCGCGCGCGGTGTCAAACCCTTCCATCGCGTGCGTCGGCGTAAACCCCGTGAACACCTGCGCGGTCGGCATGGTCGGCGTGGTCGGCGTCACGGGTGATGGCCCCCCAACCGGCATGGTGCTCGACGCGGGCGGGCGCGCCGCATAGGCCACCGCTTCCGGTGTCGCTGCGATGCCTGACACCGCCGCCGCAATCGCCTCCGGCGTGGTCCCGCCACTGAGCCACCCCTCGATCACCGAGGAGGACTCCGGCGGCCGCCCCAGATGCTGCTGGTAGGCGCTGCGAATCGCGTCGTACGCTTCGGCCCAGCTAGACACGCGCGCCTCCACTCGCCAACGCGCCCATGGGCGGCAAGCGGAACCCGTACCGGATCAACTCATCCAGCCGCTCGGGCGGCAAATCGGCCACTTCGCCCTGGGTCAGCAGGCGATCCACCGTCGGTGTGGGCGCCGTGGACGTGGCCATCGGCTGATAGGAGGCCACCTCCGCCAGCGTGCGCGAGGCACTGGGTGCGCCCCCGACACGGGGCGCGACCGGAGGCGCAGGAGTGGTCGCCGCAATAGGCATCGGCTGCGCCACAGGCGCCGCTACGCTCGGATCCGCCACGCTGGGCGCCGGACGGCCCGCCTTCGCGCTGAGCGCCGCAATGGCCCCTCGACCGGCGGCGCGATACGGCTCGCGACGGGTCTGCTCAGCGGCCCAGCGTTCTTTGTCGGTCGCTTCGGCGCGCAATCGCTCATCGAGCGTGGCTTGCTCTAGTCGACGCCGATCCGCCTCCTCGCGCAGCCGGTCCTGTTGCGCGATCTCGTAGCGCCGCTGCTCTTCGGTCGCCTGTCGGGTGACTTCGGCCTGCTCGGCGTCCCACTGCTCCTTCGCGCGGGCCTGCAGTTGGTCGTACTCCAGCCGGCGGCGCGTTTCCGCCTCCCGCTCGAAGGCTAGCGCCTCTTGACTCGCCCGCTCTTGGATCTGGCCGGCCTGTCGCGCGGCGCCCCCCTGGGTCCTGGCGGAATAGACGGCCCCGCCGGTGGCCACGCCCGCGCCCACCGCCCCCCAAAACGCCGGTAAGGCCAAGAGCGCCGGCATCACGCCACTCCCATGGGTAGGCGATAGGACGTGAACGGCACGACCGTGCCCCCGAGCCGGGTAATCAACCCCTCCACCATCGCATCCCCCTCCGCCGCCCCGGTCCACACGACACCGACGCCCCACCGGGCCGCGGCCGCTCGCATCCCGGACAACAGCCGCCGCACGACCCCGACCGATCCCCGATGCGCCGGCGCGATCCAGACGCCCTCGGCATGCACCAGCCGCACGGCCAGCCATACGCCGATAATCGCGCCGGCCTGTTCCACCACGAGCACTTGCGTATCCTCCGGCTTCAACAGCGCCCACACCGACGCGAGCGGTGTCTGGGCCAGCCGCGGCCATTCCTCCACCGGCAACACGCGCGAGGTATACGCACTCACGAGGCCGCCGTATACGCGATCGTGCCGCGGAGATCGTTCCCACTCATGGTCGCATTCGTCACCGCCGCGCCCGCCGTCGTGTAGATCCCGAACGTGGTCGCATCCGTCGTCACCAGGAGACGGGCGGCCGTCGCTTCATCCGACAGCGTAATCGTGCCGCCCTGCACCGAGACCGTGGTCGCCTGTGACGCATACGGCAAGCCGCCAATGAGGGCCGCGGCGCCGTTCGCCGTCGCGGGATACGTCACGCGAAACGCCACCGAGACCACCGTGCCCACCTTCAGGTAGACACAGTTCCCGGTGAGGTTCGTGAACGTCAACGCCGCGCCGCTCGCATCACTGGGCGTCCACGTCCCCGAGACGCCATTGACCGCTACCAGCAGCGATCGCAACCATTCGCCCCACGGGCGGCTGACACGGGCCGCCTCCACGAGCAGGTCACGTTCCGGAAAGGGGGCCAGCATCTAATTCCCCGTCGAGGGCCGGATCTGTAACACCGCCCCCTGAATGCGCCACGGCACCGAGTCCGACATCGACACCTCAAACACACGCCGGCGCGCGGCACCCAGCCGCCCGACTTCCACGCGCGTGTTATAGGTGCCCAACTGCCCCGGCCCGAGCGCGTAGCCAGCCGACACCGTGTACTCGGTGCCCCAGGTGTAGCCCCCGTCATCACTCATCCGGAGCATGACCTGCGGATCGACACTGGGCGGCACCACATTGCCGATCCCCACATCCATCAGGATCTGGATCCGGCTGTAGTAGATCATTTTGTCTTCTTGAATCAGACCCGGCGCCCGCCGCAACCGCCGCAACGGCTCCCCATCCACGTCGGTATAGACCGTCGGGGAGAGCGCCCACAGATCCCCGGTCTCCAGATCGCCCAACAAGTGCGTCCCGAAATTAAACGTGTGAAACACCGGCCGCCACGCCTCATACGCGGCTTGCGCCACGATCCAGGTGCCGAGCTGCACCCAGTAATCGGTCGTCAAGTCGTAGCACCAGGTAATCGCTTGTGTCGGAAACGTCAGCACGTAGAAGGTGTGCCCCTGAAACGCCATCGTCTGCCCGATCGCGTCATCGATCGTCACGTAGGTGTCAAACGCCTGCTCGAGCGCCGTCGTCGAGACGATCCGCGGCTGCGATCCCACCGCCCGCACCACTTGCGCGCGGCCCAGCTCCGTCTGCGTCAACCACAGCACCGATCCGGCCGCCGAGGCCGCCGAGGCCGGCGCCGCGATCCCGAAGGGCAACAAGGCATTCGGTTGCGGCGCAAACGGGAAGGGCGCGGTCCCCGCGTTGTACCAGATTTCACTGGTGCGCGTGCCGAAGAGCCAGATTTCCCGCCCCACACTCGGCGTCAGCACCGACACCCACGGATCCCCCGCGATCGATCGCTGCGCAAACTGCGTCGGATCCCACGTCGTACCATCGAAGAGATCCGAGATGGAAAATGTCGAGGTCGCCGTGTCGAGCGAGATGAAAAAGCCGTCCAGCATCGCGGCGAAATCAGAGGCCGACGTCACTTCCGTCGTGAGCACGTTCGTCGCCAGCGTCAGCACATAGCCGACATCACTCGCGGAGACCATCACTTCGCCGCCACCGTCGCCGTTGTAGCCCCAGGACACCGGCGTGTTATCGAGCCACGCGACTGTGCCGCGCGCGGTACTGGTGCCATTGCTGTTGATCTCGACCAGGCTCGCCCCATAGACCGCGAAGGTCCGGCCGGCCGCCGTGAACGTCCCCCGACACGGCGCCGCCGCCACCGCCGTCTCCAGAAACGCCGTCACGCCCGGCCAGCCATACAGGGCCTTACGAGTCGTCGCATTCGCGACTTTGGGAAACACTTGCACGTAGAAATTTATAGTTTGTTCCTGATCCGCCAGGCGACTCGCCTCGGTGAACGATCCCCCGACGAAGCCGGGAAATTCCATTACGCCTGCCCCGTGTAGATGTTCGACGGCCTCGATCGCGGCGTGAGGGCCGTATCAACCGCCAGATCCGCGAGTCGGATATTGCTGCGCTTCACATCCGCCGCCGCCAGCGCGGCACCGCGCACCAACTCCGAGGACGGCACCGCATCGAAGTCGGCGGCGATCTCCAACGCGAGGGTGTCGCGCAGATACCGCAGATAGCCCGGCGGCAGGAAGATCGTTGCGCTCGTACTGCTGGGTTCCGTCACGGCCGTCGGCGCGTAGAGACACCCCTGGAGCGTCGTGCCCGTCGGCACCGGCCAGAGCGTGATCGTCGCCAACCCCGTCGATCCGTAGGTCGGGTTGTAGTACGCGTACCGCGGATAGGTGGCCGTCAACGCCTTCTGCGGAATGGCCTCGTAGGCGTCATCCGTCAGCGGACCCATCCCAATTTCGAGATCCGGATCCTGCGACGTGTCGATAAAGTTGATCCCTTGCACGACCATCGGCCGCACGATGTTGACATCCCCCGACGGCCCCACCGTGTAGACGCCATCATTGGCCGCGATCGCCCACGTCGTGCGCACGACTTCATGGATGGTCAGTCGCTCGGTCGCCATCCCGTTGATCAGGAGCTGGAGCGTCTGATAGACGTGCGCCGCGTCGGCGGACGCCGGCGTTTCAGCGGCCGCGAGGTAGCCGAGCCGCCGAAGCGCGAGCGTGCCCAGATCCGCCCACGTCATGGCTCACAACTGACAGAACCCGAAGACGGCTTCACACGTCGGCCCGGCGGACTGCGAGGCCGCCCATTGGACAATCGTCAGCGAGTCGCCCGGCGCCACACACACGGGCGGGAGCACGCGCGAGGCTTCGGCGACCGTCGCCACGCGGGACGTGGAGCCGCTCATCGCATTCGGTGCGCCCCAGACCATCAGATAATCGTCTTCGATGATGTCGATCGTCCCGCGATACACCACGTTCCCGACAATGCGCCGCGCGGCCGTGGCCGTCGTGCCCACCACCGCGCCGATATGGACGATCGCGCCGGAGATCGCGTTAGACCCTGAGTTCGTATTCACGACCGTCATCTCGGTCCCCGCGCTCGACCGCCGATTGCCACGATCCAGCGTGTGCGTAAACTGCACCCGCGCGCCGCCGGTACTCGCCACCGTCACATGCAGATGGAGAAACTGCGGGTAGATCGGCGTCTTGCTGTCGTTGAACAAGACGAGATACGGCTTCGCCTCGTCAAACGTCGTCGGCGCCGCATGGCCGATGATGCCCGTGCCCGGCGTCGGCGTCATCGCGACAAAGTAGCGCCCCTGCTGCGCCGTCCACCACTCTTTGCTCGTGACCGGCGAGACCTCAGCCCCCATTTACGTCGGCGCCAGCATCAGCCCCCCGGCCGACGCGGAAATCACCGGCATGTTGAGATACGAATTGGCCAGCGCGTTGGTGTCGCCAAACTTGGTGACGCCCACCATCGCACAGTCCTTGAAAATCACCATGCCGCCCGGAGTGGTGGTGGTGAAACTCGCCAACACGGTCATCCCGGTGGACGTGCTCTTGATCGCGTTGATGAACGCACAGTTATCGAAGAGGTTGAAGCGGTCGACGCAGCCGTTCCCGGTCCCGAGGATCCCCAGGGCGCCCGCATCATCGGTCATGAACGGGAACAGACACCCGCGGAACACGTTGCGCGCCGTCGCGCCGGCGAACTCGACCGAGGCATTCGCCGCCGATCGGGTCACCGTGTCCACCCCAATCGTGCAGTCCGCGAACACGTTTTCCCCGGAGCCGCTGGCCCCGATCTTCAGCGACCGCGAGCCGGCATGTTCCGCCGACGCCGCATCGCCCATGCCCGCGATATGGCAATTCCCGAAGTAGTTACGCGACCCGGTCACCGTCACCGCAATCTGGGACGTCGTGCCCGTCGTGAACCCCTGAAACCATTGCAGGTTCTGGAACACGCACCCGCTGGCCGAAATCGTGAAGAAATTCGCAAACGCCGTGGTGGTCGAACTGGGCGCCAGCCGGGCGCGCTGCGACATCAGCACCGGCGAGCAGATCCCCACCAGATGCGTTTCGCCCTTTGCCCACGTAAACGCCGAATCCACCCGCAGCGTGCCCGTCGTCCCGCCATCCGCGAGCACCACGACCGTGTCGTTCTTCCCCCGCGTGGTCGAGAGACTCGAACAGGCGTTGTAGGCGCCCGCCAGCGTGGCCTTCGGACCGTCGGCGCCGTTGGCCTGCACGCTCGGAAACGTCCCGCTGTACGAGTCCTTGCCGTTGACCGCGTCCACGAAGTACGCGGTCCCCTGCCCTTGCGTGAGCCCGCTTAAGAGCGCGAAATTCTGGTTCACGAGCGCTTGATCTGCGGTCGTGAACGCCCCGGTCTGCTGAATGAAATTCATCGTCGATCCTTTCGCACCTTCAGGGCGCTACTCCCCGACGCGTTAGGCGTCGGTGGCTACGTCTTTACGCGGACGGCCGGGGCGTTTCGGCGCCGGCACGTCCACGACATGCGCGTCGGTCTCCGCCTCGAGCGCCGCGACTTCGGCCAGCGCCGCCGCACTCATGCGCCGATCGACCCACGCCCGCTCCGCCGCGGGAATCGCCACCGTGCGATCCTCGTGCGCCGCGGCCGCCGTCGCCGCCGTGGCCGGCGAGTCGGCCCAGCCCCGCGAGAGCAGATTCCGCTCCTCGTCCGCATCCCGCACCAGCCGCGGCGACGTCGGATCGCTGGCGTGATACAGCGCCCGCGGATACGGCTCGTAACGATACGGCGGGAACGACAGCGGAATCCCGTTGATGGTCGGCACATCCGGGCGATTCTTGAGCCGGTGTAACCGATCGCAATCCGCCTGGCTCAACCGTCCGTCAATGCCCTCAGCCTGAAACCCAACTGAACTCATGGCCCTGACCCTTTCGAGAACGGGGAGCGGACCCAGGTGTCCCCTCCCCCCGACTGTGTTTACGCGACCGACAGATCGATCGCCGTCACGGTGCCCGCGAAGGGCGAATTGAGCGCGACCCAGATCGCATTCGCCGCAATCAGTTGGAGACACGCTTGACCGCCCGTCGGATACGTGATCACGGTGTAGCCGCTGCCGGCGTTGCCCACGCCCGCGGTATAGGTCAGCGTGTGCGCCGCCTTGCCGTTCCCCAGCAGGGTCAAGACCTGCCCATCCTGCAACGTGGTCGGATCCGCCAGCGTCATCGCTAGCGCACTGGTCCCGTTCAGGATATGCAGCCCTTCGGACGGGGTCACGGCCCCGGCCGCCGAGTAGCTGTAGACCGGCCGGTTCGGCTGGGCCGGGAAGGGAGACGACGACGCCGAGGCATCACCCGCATTCGGGAAGTCGTCGAACCCGGACCCCATGATCACCTTGGCCGCGGTCGGATGCGCCGCCGCCACCGTGCCCTGCACGCCACGAATCACGGGAATGATCGTCGAGCCGGACGCTTGGTCGGCGGATTGCTGGAGTACTTCCCCATCGATGTAGATGAATTTGCCTTTGGCAAAAGACGTCGCCGAGGCGACTTTGATGCTCGTCGCCTCAAGCGCGACCGCGGACGAGAGCGTCGTTGCTGTTACCGCCATGATGTGTCTCCCTCAGCTCTGAATCCGCACGGCCCAATCGCTTCTCAGCGTTTTGAAACCGTATATCACGTCAAGTCTCGACGGGTGCTGGTCGGTCATGATGTCCGACGCCTCCCAATACCGCAGCGACAGACCCGTCTCGGGCGCCCGCACGCGGGACGCTTCGCCCTGCTTGGGCATCACCAGATCCGCGCTCGCCATGCAGAACGCCTGCTTGTGGAAGCCCAGGCCCTGCGGCGACACCGCCGCCGATGTCCCCAGGACGTTGATCGTGGCATTGTCCGCCGGCGCGGCGACGACGGTCTGATACGCGCCACTGGTGATGATCGACGGCGAAATCGTGGGCGTCATCGCGCCGGTGGTGTCGCTGATCGTGGCCGTCACGACGAACCGCTGGAGCGTGGTCGTGCTCTGGTAGCTCTGTGGATTCACGCCATAGACCCCGGTCGAGCCCGATCCGATGGTAAACACGTCACCCACGTTGAGCGTCGACGCGCCGGAGGTCCAGCCATCCGTGATCAGGGACGCGCCGGTCTGGTTCGCGCCATTCACCAGTGGCGTGCCGCCGTAGGTGCCGTAGGTGTGGGGGTAGAGGTTGACGTCCTCCCACCACTCCTTCCACTTCAGGGAGTTGGACGCGAGCTGCCCTTCCTTGAACGCCCCGTCAATCGTCGACCGCGGCCCGAAGAGCGCGAGATTCGCGTTCGCGATCGCCGTGCCCATCAGCGCATTCACCACGACCGTGCGGCTGTCCATCGGCACGGCCGAATTGGTCAGATCATCGGCGGCCGCGAAGTACACGGTATTCGCCGTCGGCACCAGACCGGGCGTGCCTTGCGCCTGGTAGACATCGCTGTACAGCCGGCTCAGGCCGTCCTTGTCCATCGTGTTGGCAATTTGGACGCCGGCCGGCGTCACGTACCGTTCGCGCGACTCTTCGATCTCCAACGTCGCCTGTCGCGAGGACCACGACCACGCGACGTTCGCCTGGTCCGTGATCGTCACGTAGACGATGGAATCGGTCAGGCCCTGGATCTGGATGCCTTCGCCCTTGCTCGTCACGAACCGCTGGGGGAGACGCACGCCGACGGTCCCGCCGACCTTCGTCCCCGACACCGAGAAGTCGTCACTCAGCTTCTTGGTAATGCTGCGCACGAACCGTGTGCTGTTTTTCGCGACCCTGAGCACGTCGCGCCCGATCCACGTCGGGGTAATCAACGTATTGGCCATTTAGCGTCCTTGCCGCGCGCGCTCCGCCTCGACGCGATCCCAGTACCGAAAATGCTCCTCGGTACTGGCGTCGTCGCCCGGCGGACCCTCGCGCGCCACACTGGCAGCCGCGCCCAGTGGCTTAATGGGCGGCTTGGCTTGACTCACGGGTTTGGCGACCGGAGCCGGGCCACGATCCACGGCGGCTTCCAGTCGCGCTTCGAGCTTGTTCATCTCTTTGAAACTGCGCAGCGGCGAGCCCGCGCGATAGATCCGCTCGGCTTCGTCGGGATGGTCGTGCAGATAGGTCATGAGCGCCGGGCCGATCTCGGAGTCCTTAATCACGTCCTGCATGGGCAAGGACAACCGGACATCACTGGCCAACACCTCGGCAAACCGGGGATCGGCGGCTTTGGCCGTCTCGAGCCGGGCCGCGAACACCTGCTGGCGCTCCGCTTCACTCGCCTCCCGCGCCGACGCGTGTGCGCGCTGGGCCTGCACACGATCCCGCTGGGCCAACTCCTGCCGGATCTCCCATTGTGCTTGCGCCTTCACGAACGCTTTGTAGGTGTCGAACTGGTCTTCGCTGGGCTCAACATCCTGGCGCTCGGGCGCGCGTTCCACTGGACGCTCAGCTGGCCGGGCTTTCAGGGTTTGGAGATCGCGCTTGAGATCGTCGATCTCCCGCAACCGCTCATTGAGCGCACTGAGCGCCTGATCCTTGTTGGCGTTGGCCGCGGTCAGTTCATCGATGCGCGCTTGGATGGAGGATTTCTTGGCCGGCTTGGCGGGTTCGCTTGGCGTCTCAACCGGGGCCGGTGGGGCCTCCTCGGTCGTGAGGGATGCGACGATCGACTCGGCCGATTCACTTGCGGAGGTGGCCGTAATCCCGTCAACCGTCGCGGTTTCCACGTCACATCGTGGCCCCCGCGGCGCGGATCTCGGTATTTAGTGCGACAATAATTCGCGTTCGCGCTCCAAAAGCCGCTCGAAGTAGCGCCGGGTCAGGGCGCTGAGACTGGTCCGGCGCCGGCCGGCAAAGGCGTAGAGATCCTCGGCCAGACGGACGGTCACGCGCACATGGATCGCCGTCGCGCGCTTCTGTCCCGGCGGCAACGGCCGGCGCCCGCGCTTCACATCCCCCCCGGTTCCCGATCCCGCATCTCCATCATGCGCGCATGGCCCATTTCCGCGCCCTCTTCCGACTGCTCGTGCTGGCGCTCGGTCTGCCGCACCTGATGCTGCGCCTTCGCGGCTTCCAGCGCGAGTTCGTGCCGCTGCTCATCCTCACGGTTCCGATCCCCAATCAGCGCTTCCATCTGGAGGATCTTGGCCTCCATGTCGGCCTTCAGCTGCTCAACCGCCAGCTTCGCCTCGGCGTTGATCCGCGCCGTCTCCACCTTGGCCGCGTTCGCCAGCTCGGCGCGCTGCGTTTCGGCTTGCTCCCGTGCTTGCTCGGTCTGCAACGCTTGCGCCATCTGCTGCATCTGCTGTTGCATTTGCTGCATCTGCTGGCCCTGTTGCTGGAGCTGCGCTTGCAACTGCGCCGGATCCGGCTGATCGCCCTTCAGCAGTTCCTGCACCGGCGGCGGCGCCATCTTCTTCAGCCGCTCGGCGATCTCGGTATGGCCCGGGAAATCGCGATACTTGAAGTAGATGTCCCCGATCAGGGGTAAGAGATTCGGCGCCGCCTGTAGCACTTGGCCGATCTCATCCGCGCCCTGCTGCACGCGGGTCTGCCACGCCTTGCCCACCGTCACCGTGACGCTATAGGCGCCCTTCGTCAGATCGTAGTGTTTGACATTGGGCGGCAACGGCGCCGGCGGCTGGCCGGGCATCGCCGGCGGCACCTGCACGACCTGTGGGCGCTGGGTCTGCGGGTCCATCTGAAACGGCGCATTGAGCACCACGCGCGATTCCTCGTCATCGATCCCCAGGATCCGCGCCACACGCCCCGGCCGATCGTAAATCCGCGGGATGAGGTCGAGGATCACCTTGGCCTCATACGGCATCGTGATCGTGACTTTGTTGTCGAGATAGTTGCTGTTCCCCTGGTCGGACTGCTGCTGGAGCGCCAAGACGGCCTTCCCGCTTCGATTCGCGTTCGTCTGTCCCTTGCTCGGCTCATGCACGAAGGTCGTGCTGTTGATGAAGTCGTCCGCCTGTTGCAGCATCGCTAACTGCGGCATCAGATCCACGCTGCCCAGGTTGCGCACCGGCGCCGGCGCCAGTTCCCCCATCAGCCCGATCGGCTTGTACTCCAGATAGGGAAAGTTGCGGACGTTGGCCTGGTTCCATTTGGCTTCGTGGCCTTCGAATTGCCCCTCGGCCCCAATCCAGGGCGCCTTCGTGGCCACGGCCGTCTTCTCGACCATGTCCGAGGCCGCATAGTTGTAGAGCCGCGCCGCATCCATCGCCGGCCCGACCACGCCTTCCCAGCGCCGCTCGCCGTCCACATTGCGCTCAATCCCGACGGCCGGAATGATCGGGATGTAGCGCCCGTTCCACTCCTGCTCCTCCAGAATCTCCACGCCGGTCATCTTGACCCACATGACCCGGCGATCGGGCCGCGGCGCCATCGTGGGATCGCCGTCCTCCGCGCGCGGCGTCTCCACCACATGGAAATATTCCATCACGCGAATGGCATCGCCTTGGGCGCTGGAGGTAAACCACGCCGGCATCTGATCGCCCAGCCCGCTGAAGTCCTCGCTGTCGGTCCATTGCGCCTGGGGATACTCCCGGGTAAAGCGCTCCCGTGGCAGGAATCCGCCAATGAAGCCCCATCGCATGTCGGAAAAGTCCGGCTCTTCCGCCGCCGGATCGACATAGACCGAGGCTTGATTGACGATCCGCTTGATGACGATGTCCTGATCGGAGGGATCCCCGCCATGCGGCGCCAGCTCAGTCAGCACCCGATAGAACCCCAGCCCGCACACCACGGCGCGCTCGTCCGCCCAGTTCCGGGCCAGCGCCGCCCGAGAACTCACCTCGATGTGCCGATACAGCCCTTGGAGGATCTCCGCCGTGTCGTCGTCCGCGTCATCCGTCTCGGGATGGATCAACACACCCAAATGGGCGTTCCGCATCTGATTGATGACGAGCTGTGTCGGCTGATTCAGCTTCGGAATCGTGAGCATCGGCCGCGCCGGTAGCGGCACCCCGAACACCACTTGCCCGCCGCGTTGCTGCTTCGCGTCCGCGGTCCACTGATCGCCGGCCATGAACCGCTGCACGTCCAGATCGCGCTGGCGCTGCCCAGCAAACGCCTCGACCGAGAGCGCGAACCGCTCCAGTGCCGTGGCCAACGTCGTGGCCTGCTCCGCTGGGTTAGCCACCCGCGGCCCCTCGTGGCACCCCGGCCGGTGGTCCCTTCGGATGCGGCGGCCGCGGCGGCCGCTCTAACATGCGGGCGTAGAACACCAGCAACGCGTCATGGTCCGCGCGCTCCAGCGCCCAGGCCGGATCGGCATGGGCCGGATCGGCGGCATGGGCCTCGAGCCGCAGATCGCGCGCGCGTATCAGGTGGTCGCGGTGCGCCGTATCGCGCCGCTGCCGCAGCAAGAGCGCCGTCTGATGCGCCGCTTGGCTGGCCGCGAGCAGGTCCGCTACCACCGACATGGCGACAGTCTAGCCCCTTTTGGCTTCCACAGTGGAACACCAACCCCGGTTTTTTGCCTCAGGAACCTTCACAAGCTCGACCAATGCGACGGCAACGCCCCCGCCTCCACCGGCGCCTTCTTGGCTTTCGGTGGCGCCCACCCGAAGTTCAACTCCAAGTACTCGGTACAATTGCCCGCCACAAAGGGCCGCCCGTTCCGCCGCACAATCAGTGTCCCAGTCGGCACCGTCGCACAGTAGACCATGCCCTCGTAGGGCACGTCCGTGAACGTCGGCCTGGCGCTGCTATGACGAAGCACGGCTCCCTCCGTCTCCCACTCGTTGAGGTGAAACTGTTGGCGACTGTCGCCTTGTCGGCCCCGAATGTCGTAGCGGTGCGCCGCTTTGACGCGAATACTCGCCGACCGGCCGGCTTTGATGAATAACTCCTGCATCTGATCGGCCAAAACGCCACTCACCGTAAAATATTGACGGTGTCCCTTACGGCTCACATGCCCATCGCCCGCGATGGCCCCGTCCAAGAACCGCTGGATCAGAGCCGGAGACGCCCACCGAATCCACGCCGGCACGCTCTTGGTATAGGTATCACCCAATGGGGCCAGCACGCGCCATAACTGTTCACTGGAGGCCGTGAACCCACCCGTTACACGGTGAAACGTCCACGGCAACCGCGCCAATAACCGCTCCAGATGCGCCACGCCCTCGGGCTTGGTCTGCGCCACGCCAACGCGATAACCCCACCCCGGCGATTTAATACGCTTCGTGTAGTACCCCTCGGCCACATACCAACCGAGAAATTCAGCCCAGTCGCCCGGATCCAGTTCCTTTTCAGCGGCCAGTTTTGTTCGAGGAACCAGCAACACGTCGGACCGCGCGCCCAGCCACTGCGCGCTCAATTTGATGCGCTGCGACGGTCGCAAATCACACGCCGCAACCATCTGCGGCTCGGGCCGCTCCCGCTCGTTGGTATGCGGATAGATCACCATCCGGTGATCAGGGGTGACTAATCCGTCTAACTTGCCCGCCAACGCCCGCATCGGTCCCTGGTATTCCTGCCGAATCAATCGAGATGGGCGGTAATACTCAATGCCATCGGTGTCAAGGTTTACCGTCGCCAGGGTGTCAAGGTCAGACAGATCGTAAAAGCGCCGCCAGCCCGAATCCGTCAACACATCCGTGTCGCTCGCAAAGCAATTCATCCCGTGCTCATACCACCCGTCCTTCTTGGGCTTGCGGACCTGCTTGTTCCCCACACTCACCATATGCTCGTCCCAGACGTAGCCCGCCTCAAACCCATCCGCCAGGAAGGTGTCACACGCCGTCGACTGCGCCGAAATCGTCAGCCACCGCTCCCGATCCGCATTCACCAGAAACGCTTCGCCATAGTCGGCTGCGCGCGTGCGCATCTGCCCCGCCATCCGCTCGACCATCGCCAGCCGCACCGCAGGAGAGTTGCTGTCGGGCACATACACGGCCCGAATGCCGTGCGCCCGCAGCGCCTGCACCGCCCCCTCGGTGCCGTGTGAGGTATCGGCCGCGCCGGCGGGATCGCAACACTCCTTGATTTCGATCGGATCGGGGAACCACTGCGCCCGATGCGACAACACCACGGTCAAGAAGTCATCCAGATACAGGTTCTGGCCGAGGATCCCACCCAGGTAGCGCCGCTGGCCGAGCGCGGAGACTTGTCGAAACACGACGCAGGGATGGTGCTTCCCGAAGTCTAAGGCCATTTCGAGCGGCAACCGCCGGTCATACGCCACCGGCCCCTCATGCACCGCCCGCAGAAACGCGCCCTTGTACACCGGCGTCCCGGTGACATTCATCCCGCGCTTGCCGAGAATCACGCTGCGATGCTTCGCGTGATCAGGCGGATAGGCCATCAGCGCCGCATTGAGTAGTTCAACTGGCAGGTTGTGCGCGTTGTCATGGATGCTAATCGCGTAGTACCGCCGACCCGCCACATGCTGGTCTTCGGGGAACTGCGCCGCCAGCCAATGCGAGACGTTCGGCGGATTGGGGCTGAAGATGAGTTGATGGGGAAAGCCGGGCTGGCGTAAGCGCAACCGCAGCTCGAGACTGAAATCCTCTGGGAGCTCCTCGGCCTGGTCGCAGTAGACCCCGGCGACGCCCATGCCACGCATCTTGCTATACCGGCTGAGCGCGTCCGGACTCTTCAGCCCGTAGGCGTAGCACTTCGAACCGTTCGAGAAGTCGTACGCCAGCTCTTTAGCATTCCACGCCGGCACGCTGCCGGCCTGCTGGCAGATCATCTCAAACGCCGGCCGGACCTTCGTCTGCGTCTCCCCGTCCCCGTAGCGCCCGATCCACCAGTGGATCCCCGGATGCGCATGCAGGCTGTTCCAGACTTTCCAGAGACAGGCCGTGGTTTTGCCGCTGGATAATCCGCCTTCCAGTGAAATTTCAGGCGTCGTGTCCTGCAGGAACCGCGCGATGGGACCGCGCCAGCGCATCTCGACCACGCGCTCAGCCATGCGATTCACAGCCGTCGGGCCGGAGCATTTATAGGACCTATTTTTGAGGTTTCGCGTCTTCGTAAATGTGCCGAACCACCGTCGCAATCGGCCCGGCGCCGCCCTCGCCCACATGCTCGACCGGAATCAACCGGGCATGGAGGCGATAGAAGTCCCCCCGGTTGGCCTCGGCCCACTTGACCAGGGCCGGCACGCCGCCGATCCCCATAAACGCAGCCAGATAGGCTTCGCGCGCACTCGTGGTGGTTTTGTTCGGCACGCCCTTGGGGCGGCCTTTGCCGGCATTACCGCGCGGATGATCGCCTCGGGTGAACGGCATTCTCTTACCTATCTGTAGTTTACGCCAGCGCAGCGGCTCATCGAGAGCCTTTCACCAGCGCGAAGAGGTCCGCCGTGGCCAGGACCCGGGCGAAGCCGCACCTGATGCCGTTGCCGGCGCGCTGCCTGCGTTCGCGGGCCGCGGCGATGCGTGCGGCTTCGGCCGCCTTCGTACGATTCATCCACGTCGACATGGGTGCCTCGGCGTCAAGTAACGGACATTACTGCGCACGATGCGACGGGCGTGCGACTGGGGCGCGCCAGCGACCCGCTGCGGCAGCTGGGTCGTAATCATCTCACTGTCGAGGACGTGCGCCAGCGGCTCGAGGCACCTTGAACAGCGCCAGCGCAAGACGCCGGCGTCGTCGCGGTCGTAGATCGCGCGGCCGTGGCGGAACAGACAGGGCGACCAGAGGCGCGCAAACCGTGTCATGGCGCTGGCTCCATGCTGATCACAACCGCCACCACGAACACCGCGAGCAGGAACCAGCCCGGATGGCCGATCACCGCGCCGTTGGGTTCGGCCAGCGCGTGGAGATAGCCCAACGCAAACGTCGCCGCACTGACCGCGACGAGCGTGGACCGCGTCACGTCGGCACCGCCGATCCACAGACCACCACCGCCGGGCCGTGCGCGCCGCAGTGCGGACAGCCGGCCGCGACCTCCCCTTTCATCACGAGCACCGCACGATCGACCGGCATCGGGAGTCGCAGGCGACTCTCCCATTCGCCGTTGCACTGGGCGCAATGCAGGAGGAAGGGACCACCAGGAGTCGCCGGATTCCTGTTCATGGGTTCTCCTTCGGCACCTGCGCCAGCACGGCATGTATCGACGCAGGCACGCGCACCGAGTGAATCCCGCCCAACTCCGCCACGGCATCCCGCAGCACCTGAATCAGCGAGGGGATCGTCGTCTCCGGGTCCGCGATCCCCGCCAGGGCGTTCACGCATGCCACGATCCGTTGGGCGTTGGCGGTGTCTTCCGCGAGAGGACGTGCGTAGCGCAATGGCCCGACCAAGGCGCTCTTGCAGTCGGCGACCTTCAGCCCGTCGGGGCCGACCACGACCAGTTTGCCGCGTTGACCGATCCCGGCCGTCGGGCCTTCGCGCCACGGTTCCAGCGTCTGCCCCGCCATCAGCGCACCCCCTGAATCGCTTGGACCAGCGCCAGCACTTCCGCGTCCGTTGGCGCCGGCCGTGTATCCAGCCGGGCGAAGAACTTCTCCACGTCCTCGGCATCGATCACGCGCTGGCCGTCCTCCAGCACATGCACGCGTAAGGTGGTGCCCATGATCGCGATCGTGGCCGTCGAGATCGCGTTCGGTAGGCTCATGGCGTGCGGCCCTCGGCCTTGACGGGCTTCTCGGAGAAGACCGCGCAATTGGTTGCCGTGTCGGCGCGGACCTGCTCACGATCCGTGTAGCAGTCGGACCAGACCCAGAACGGCGCCTGCGCGAAGGGACGGCCGGGTGCGCGACCCTCTGGGCTCTGTAAATAGCCGCAGCGACCATCCCGCACGAAGTACCGACACGCGCCGCAGATCGTCATCGGCCGACTCCTCGCGGATGCAAACCCGCCGCTTTGGGCGCCCCACCGTTCAGCCGGCCATCGACCGACATGATCCGATTGAACCGTGCGCGTGCCTCCGTCGCCTGATCTGCCGCCCGCTGCCGCCGATAGCGCAGGACCACCGGCAGACACGCCAGCAGCCAGCCCGTCAACAACCCCGCCGCAAAGTCCGCCATTACCGATCCTCCCAATCTTCTTGCACGGCGCGCAGAATGGCCCAGACGACCAGCACGCCCAGACACACCAACCCGATCGCCGCGAGGATGTCCAGCGCCGTCATGGCCGCGCCGCCTGTTCCTGCACAATCGCCACCAGCAGCGCCTCGGCCCACGCCCGCGCCCGCGACAACGCCTCGGCATCGGTGAGCCCGCTGGCAATCGTGACTTGTTCGCCCCCGAGGTTCTCCGCATAGACCCAGCGCGCCGTCCGGCCCGCGCGGACGTTGAGGTTGATCGTTACCGCGCCTTGATCCGTGTCCATCGCATGGCCTCCCCGCTTGCTAGTAGCACGTTCCGGCGGTGCATCCGCCGAACAGACCACCGTTGTCGCTCGCTGGCTTAAGTCGCACCTCGCGCAATGGGATCAGCTGCTTGTGAAAGTAGGCGTGAGGGTCGACAAACCGGACCTTGTCTTCCAGGTCGCAGGCAGCCTGCCATTCTTCCGGCGTCAGCTCAGCCCATTCCCCGTCGGACTGGTTCGGGCAATGCCGACAACGGCTCCGAGGCGGCGGCGGCCAGCCCAGATCGGCCACAGCGGACAAGCAACCGGAGACCGTGGTCGGTCTGGCATCCAACAGCGGATAGACCGGACGGAACCATTGCCGCCTAGCTCGGCCCCTGCGGCGCGATTCCTCGTAGCTGATACCAACCCAGTTATCGACGCCGCTGTCCTTCCAGGCGAGCTGCGTGGCCGCCCAGCGGGTCATTACGTCGCGCTTCCACTCCCCGGAGCAGAACTCGGTCAGCTTCGACAGTTGCCCGGACTGATCCGAGTAGGCTGGGAGCAGCAACGTGTCGCCGTCCAGGCCGCCCCAAAATTCCTTCGTGGCGTACTTTGCTCTCGGGATGGCCGTAAACGGCACGCCGAGCGATTCCAACGCGGGCCGGATATAGGTGTTGACGTACGGCCAGACCGTGCGGACCTCCCATTCGAGCGCCACCATCGCGACGTGATCGGGCTTTGGCAGCTTGCCCTGGACGATGAGCGCTGCGATTCCGGCAGACTGCCGCCCGCCTCCACACGACCACAACTGAATGCGCCGTGTCATCGTTTCGTTCTGGTCCATCGCATGGCCTCCCGCACCGGATCGACCCAGGTGCCCTTGTGTAACTCGATCGGCGTACACGGCACGAGAAGGAACCCCAGCGCCGCGTAGGCTCGTCGCTTTTCGAGATCCTTCACGAAGCCGCTGCCCCGCGTGTGACGCCCCTGCGTCCAGGCTCCCCCGTCGATCTCCAAGGCGACGCGCTCGTTTTTCCAGACGAAATCGCCGCGAAATCGCCGCCCCGGACAGAAGACAAATTCCGCAATCGGCCGCGGCAACCCGTGCCGATCACACAGCACGCACACGGAGGCGGTATACGGGTTCCCTCGGGGCTTGGCCGTCACCTTCGGCAACGCCTTCCCGGTGAGCTTGCGTACGTCCGCCGCTGTCCAGCGGCTCATGGCTCCTGCGCCTCCAGGAGCCTCAGCAAGCCCCGCTCGGGTGTGGGCGGCTCCGGAGGCGGTGTCGGTGCCGATCGCCGCAGGACGGGGCGCGGGCGCGGGGGGGCGGCCGGATCTGGCCCCAGCCACCACAGACGGATCGGCCGGCCGTCGGCGTCCCACTCGATCTGCCAGTTCATTCCGGCCTCCGTCCAGCGCGCCATCAGCCGACACTTTCCAGGGGAAGCACTTCCTGCTGTAACCGCTTCGCCGCGATCTCGCAATAGCGTTCCTCGATCTCGATCCCGATGGCGCGGCGGCCCAGTGCCTTGGCGGCGACGAGCGTAGTGCCCGATCCCATGAAGGGGTCCAGCACACATTCCCCTTCCAGGCTCGCCACGGTGAGCAGACGTTTCCATAACCCGATGGGCTTCACGCACGGGTGTCCGAGTTTCGACTCAGCCCAGGCGTAACCGGCCTGCTGGAACGAACACGACACCCCTGGCAGCAACGTCCCCACGCGCGGGGCTTTGCCGTAATAGAACACCGGTTGCCCATCCGCACGTCCCCAGGGCTGTAACCCGATCGACGCGGGCTGATAGATCACCCCAAACCCATCGGGAGCGGGATACCACGTCAAGCACTTCGTTCCTGGCGTGACGACACATCGGCCGCGCGCGATCAGCGTGACCACAACCGGAATCACCACCGAACGCACGTACGCCACGGAATCCACCAGTGACGCATAGGCGTTCTTCTGGCCGTGGGTCACCGCCATCTGTGTATGTTGTTCGCCCGTGACGCCATACGGCGGATCAGTCAAGGCGCAATCCCATTCCAGATCGTCAAGCACGTCGCGGCAATCCCCCAAAAAGATTTGGATGCCCGCGTGCGCGTAATACGGTGTCATCGGGCCTCCGTCCAGCGCGCCATCTACGCCTCGACCTTGTGGCGTGGGCAGTCGAAATCATGCCGATCAAGCTCACAGGTGCAGTCGTCCGCCACGATCGTCTGCTCCAATTCCTGACACCGGAGAATTGCCGCGATCCCCCGCGCGCACGCCTCCCCCGAGGGCGGCGTCAACTTGCCCAACTTCTCCAACTTCTCGATCGCTTCAGCGTCCGTCATGCCGCGCCTTCGCCTTCGCCGTTTCGGCCTGCCAGGTTTCGTCACTCACGCCCAAGTGTCGGCCTGTGTGTGCCGGCCGCTCGTCCTCCCACCGCGCCTGATTCAGCCAGGTTGAAAAATGGGGGATCACACCCCGGCGCCACTGGTCCGTTTGTGTTTGCCACGTCAACGCTTCGATCATCTGTTGCACCGTCGCGGTATCTGGACTGAGCTTGCGCCACGCTTTGCGCGCGACCACCTTCGCCGTGTGCCGCGGATACTGCCGCCAAATCACTTCAAAATCGGTGATGGTCTCGGAATCGGCCACGCGATCACCTTTTTCTTACGTACGTGCGAGGACTTGACTCCCTGATACGGTCACCCACAAACGGTGTCCAATCGAGGGCCAAATCCCGTCAGCTCCACAACGCATCAGGTCGGGGCGACACAAGTCCTCGCTGAAAGTCGATCTCCCCGTTTCGCCGTCTGTCCGGCTGTCGCGGTCTACTTCCCGCCGTCACGGGCGCTCAGGGTGCCCGTCCCCAAACGTGCTACTTAAGCGGTCTGACTGGTCGTGTGATACGCGGCCTGCGTTTTTGCCTTGCGATACTCTTCCGGTGACTCCAGCCAGAAGTCGTCTTCCGCCGCCACCCGTAACACTTCCTCGATCAGAAAACAGAACTGCCCCGCGTCCAGGTGCGACGTGTGCGGCTCGGCCAACACCTTCACGACTTCCCCCGTCACCGGCATGACGCGCTCCACATGCCCGAAGGCAATACCCAGCATCACGGCCTTGAGGTCGTCCAGGGTCCACCCGCGCGCCCGCGCCCACGGCGTCAGGAGCGCATGGAACGCGCGGTTCTGTCGGTCGCTACGCTTGGTCCGCAGCGGATAGAACTGGCCGGTGACGTGTCCGTCCGTTGTGGCGAACAGCCGCTTGCGATAGGCGACGACTTGCGCGGGAAAGTCCCACACTAGACGCCCCTCGGCGGTCACGCGGCCATGAAATTCACGTTGATCGAAATGGCTCATAACGATGACGAGACAATGACTACGGACTGTATCTGTCGTATACTCCGGCCGTGACCCTGACCTTGCAGTTGCGTTTGCTTCCCTCCGCCATCCAAGCGGGGCAACTGCGGGCCACGATGCGGGCGTTCAACGCTGGCGTAAAGGGTGCGCCACGATGCCGGCAAAAGCGAACCATGGTTCGTATTTGAAGTCTGTTCCGCCACGGCCGCGCGATCTACGACCGCGACGAACTTGCGATTGCTTTCGTCCGCGTGGTGCCACGCGCGGCCCAAGCATTGAACGAACGAGCCGCCGTAGGTCCGCATCGCCTCGGCCATCTCGTAGTCCGTCACGGGATCGTCGGCGCTCATGGTGTCTCCTTCGCCTCATGCGGGCAGCGCAGAAACTTGGGGCGGTAGATCGTCTCCCACTCCGCCCAGGTGATGCGCATGACCGACAAGCCCTCCTTGAGGAAGCCGCGTTTGGTCTGCTCGACATCCCTCGCCGGCACATCGGGCGCCCCGACGGCCACGGCCACGACGCAGCCGCACGCCTTGATCCCCAGCCACATCTCACGGGGTGAGAGGCTCATGCCGGCCCCTTCGCCAGGCAGGCCGCCCGGGCGGCCACCCAGCGCGCGATGGCGTCGTCCAACCGCTCTGCTTCGACGCTGACTGGGTGCCCTTGTGCGTTCAGCACCTTGGGATCGGTCACCCGCCAGCCGCCCCGCCATGTCTCATACGCGCCGAACCGCTCGAAGCCGTAGACGTACTCGATCGTCAGGAACGTCCCCGAGTCCATGCCGAGCTGCAGCGTCTGCGCCACGATCTGATCCACGCCAGACAAGGGCTGATACGTCATGCGGGCCCCCGGCGCTTCACCGGCGCCTCGGCTTCGTCGGCCTCCCGCGCCTGCTCGTACGCCACCGCCGTCCGCCCCAGCGCGTGTTCATACGCCGTATCCGAGGCCCTGGACGCCGCTTCGGGATACAGCTGCGCAAAGCACCGCGCACACAGCCGGCCCCACGACGGCCCCTGGCACACGCGACAAACCCGCGCCACCATCAGAACGCCCTCCGTTCCTGATCGGCCTTCGCGTGGCAGGGTTTACACAACCACTCAACATCGAGCGGTTTGGTGTAGTCGGCGTGGTGCGCTTCGATCCTGTGAGGCGCGAGCCCGCACCGTTGACATTCAGGCGGCCGCACTAAGCGCCCAGCCCGTACCGTCCGTTGCAGTTTGGCGCGCGCGCGGTGGCGGTCTGGATGGGCTTCTAGATCAGCCAGTTGCACGCGGCGCCTTAAGGCGATCCGGTGTGCCAGCGTTGACCGTTGGTGGTCATACGCACGCACGCGGTCGATATTCCGCAGACGATGCTCGGCGGAGTCGTGGCGCGTGCAGTCCTTGCACTTGCCTAACAGCCCATCATTCATTCGCGGATGGGAGTAGAACTCGGTGCGCGGCAGTTCACGCTTGCACTTGAAGCAGGTTTTCATGGTCATCACCCCGCCGTGCTGAGACTCCACAAAACAGGCACCACCAGCGGCAACAACCAGGCAAACGGCACGACCTTCTCGTCCACGGCCACCGGCGGATCCGTGCGCTGCGCTTTGTCGACGGCCGCCGCCCGGCCCTTGATCCGCTCCCAGCGATCCGGGTTGAACTCGATCAGGTGCTTCTTAAACGCCGGCTTGGACGCTTTCCACGTGGCTTGCAATGCGGCGCTCCCGTCGTCGGCCACCGCTTCGAGGTCCGTCACCCAGTCGTCGTACCCGTCCGGCTTCGCCACCACTGGCTTCGCCTTCTGGGCCGCCGCCCCGTCATCGTCTTCGTCTGCGGCTATCCCGAGCGCCGCCCCGGCCGCATACTTTTTGGCGTAGGTGAGGGCCGAGCCTTGATCCTGTGGGCGTTCGTAGGTGTTGAGCGGATACACGCCGCGCATCCATTGCCCAGACTTGTGCAGCAACAACGTCACCAGCACGAAGCGCCCGTCGTTTGTAAGATCCGGCCACTGCGAGACCGACAGGCCGTTGGCGCTCAGGGCCTCCGTCGTCGCGTCGAACATGTCGGGCAGGTTGCCGTACTTGTATTCGTAGTTGCCCTTGGCCGAACTCACCTTCGCGGTGTGGCCCTTGCCGAAGGTACCAAAGCCTTTGCGGGCTTCCGCAAGCGCCGCGGCGAGTTCGTTGATCTGATCGCTATGCACCATCGTGTGCCTCCAAGGCTTCCGCTACCAGCTCCCGCACGCGCTCGGCCGTGATCCGGCCCTGCTGGACATGCCACGCCAACCGCCCGATCGCCCGCGTGCGTTCACAGGCGAAGCAGGCGTCGGTACACTCCTGCACTTCGTCCGCCGACAACGGGAGATCGCATTCGGCACAGCGCGTCATGGCGTCACCGCCTTCACTTTCGCCGGCCGCTTCGGCGCCACGGCCTGCGCCGCCTCCAACTTCGCCAGCGCGTACGTCAGCACTTGAATTTCCTGTTTGACTTCGGCGATTGCCTTCTCTAACTGCGTCTGTCGCTTCCCCATTTACGCCAACCCTTCAGTTCCTGCCGTCCCCGGTCACGGCGCCATCGAGGGCGCGGCTATCAACCACCTGTCCGACACTGCGCCGCCACGCCTTCACTGTCTCGACATCCCGGTCTTGTTGCGCCTGCGCCGCGGCGAGGATCGCTGCGCGGTGTTCCACTGGTTGCCCCACCGCATGCACGTCGAGATACGAGTCGTGCGTCGTGATCACCAGCCGCGCCTTGTGCCGGTAGGCTTGCCGTCGCTGCGCCACCGTCGCCGCGTATTCCAGTTCGGACATGATCTGCCGCGTGCGCGCCTCACAACTCGGCCAGATAAACCCGTCCGCCAGAGCGAGCGTTTGCGCAATGCGTTCCACGAGTACCGCCTTCACAGACGGATCGCTGCGCTGGTGCGCGCCTTGCGCGCGGTAGCGGGCATCGGCGCGCTGCGTGCGATCCGCCTCGGCATACGGGGGTCGCTCCGGGTGCGCCACGCGGCCGGCTTCGTAGAGGCCCTCGGCCACGTCTTCGAGCCAGCAGGCGGTCTCGTACGCCCGTGTCTCGTCGATCATGACTGCGCCTCCGCTGAACGCACCGCGAACTCTCGCGCCAGCCGCCTAGCCTGCTTCGCGCGCTTCGCGTTCGCCTTGCCCTTCACCTTCGGAAACTTGCGACGGACTTCGCCGCGCGCGTTCGTGACATAGCGAGCGCTGCTCACCATCCCGCCGAACCGCGAGCCGATCGAAGGCGGGCGGACACGGTCTGCCTTACTCAGCTCGCCGCGCTTCGCCGCTTGTGCTACCGGGTTCGTCTTGTGCTGGCCCATTACGGCTGCTCCTTCGACGGGGCGGCCGGCGGTTCGGCATCCACCGCCCGCGCCAGGCAAGCGGGACACAGCGGCGCGTCGGCCGGCTGGCCACAGCGCCCACAGACGGGAGAACCTGCTACACTTGTCATCACTACCAGCCTCCATCGCTTAGTCCCGGCCCGGTGTTCGCAGCGCCGGGCCGGTTCTCGTTTACGACGCCTTGCCGGCGGCGGCTTCCATCATGTCCAGCAGCGGCAACTCGCCTTCGTCGCGCGCCGCCGTGCGGATCTCGGAGAGGATCGCGTCGTAGCCTTTTTCCAGTTCCTTGACGTGAGCCTTCACATCCCGCACCTGCGCCGCCTGCAGCGTCAATTGCCGTTCGAGGTGCGCGATCTGGAGAAACCGTCGCGCCTGATGATCGAGGTCACTCATCGTCTGTCTCCCTGTCCTACACCGAACCCTTGCCGCCTGATCCCCGCCTTCGCCGCACTCGCTTGCCCCGATCGCACCCGCGCTAACCGCTGCGCCGCCTCCGCGTTCTGGTGCGGCACCAGGGCCTTGCCTAATTTCCGGCTGAGACGCACATCAAAGCGCGCCTCACAGGCCCGCGTGAAGCCCTCAGGCCCAGGTGTCAGCCACCACGACGAGGACGGAGGCGTTACCCCATGACGCCAGCCACCACTGCTTCTCTGCGCCGTTCGGCCCGAACAGCCCGCGCTCGCGCCAGTTGTTCCAGCCGCGCGATCGAATACGGCGCTTGGTTTAATCGTTGCTCCGACTTCGTAGCCCACCGGCAGTTGTCAGGCGAGTACGGACCGTTGTTGTCTGGGAAGCGATCGATTGAATGTTGCAGAGAAGGCCGCACGCCCATATCCGCGAGGAAGTTCTCAAAGCTATCCAGCCACCGAACACAGATCGCGATACCGCGTCCGCCGTACGACGGCCATGCGTGGTGACGAGGATTCAAACAACGCTGGCGCATTTGGTTCCAGCTCACGTACGTCGGCGTCCGGCCGGCTGTGGTGCTTTGCCGGTGCGTCCCACGACGGCAGCCGCATGAAACGGACTGCCCCTTTGTTAGTGCTTGGAGTGGAACAACATGCTGGGTGCCGCACTCGCAGCGCACGGCAAACATGCGTTGCCCAAACCTATTCCGAACGGCTTCAGCTTCGATCGTCCAGTATCCAAACAGCGAACCAGCCAGGACAATGAGTCGGTTGCTCGTGTGGCCCCGAAGGAACCGCATCGGCTGCCCCTTTACTTGTCCCCTCTCGGGGCGCGTCACCTTCGCGAGTTCAGCGGCCATCCCGCAACCGCATTCGCATAACGTGGTCATGCGGTCGCCTGCTCGAACAAAATGGCGCAGCTCGCACAAATCGTATGCGTCACCCTTCCCGGGTACAGCACGTTCAACGCGTCCAGTTCCGCCTTCGGCGTATGCCAGGCACAGACGCTAATCAGGTTCGGGCGCGGCACGTCGAGCACCACGGTGAGCGCGGGCGTCATCGTCGGCCCTCCCGCGCATGGCGTTCCTCGACGGCAATGGCCCGCTCGATCAGCCAGCGGAAGCCCCACACGCCCCCCAGCGCGATCCCCAGCGCGATTAACCAGCCGGTCACTTCACCCTCGCCATAAACATCGTGAGCCCGCGCGTGATCAATTCCGCGGCTTGCTTCGCTTCCGCCTGCGGATCGTTCAGGTCGAAATAGACGGCGAGTTCATCGCGGAGCGCGCCCCAGAATTGCGGCGCCAGTCCACCCAGCCGGAGCACGGACAAATGGCCGTCGCCCCGTAGTTGCCGGGACAGTTGCCCTTCGTCCATCGCCATCGCGCTCGCCGCTTCCTTCCGGCTCATCACGCGATCGATGGCTTGCGCGATCACCGGGAGAATCCACAACCACCCGTCAGGAATCTTGACGGTCGGTTGACTGCCGCGCGCTTCCCCGATCAATGGCAGATCAAGAGAATTACCTTTGCGTTGCACCACGGCGGATCGCACAGTTCTTGCCATGACGCTACGCCGCCCTCGTGCGCTTATACCGAATCGTGCGCCCGTCTGGAATCAGTCCAAGACGGCGTTGCTCTCGACGCCACCGAACGGAGCCGACCTTGAAGCCAGTTTTGATGTGGCCTCTCGTCACGGCGTCTCTGAGGTTCTCGTGTTGAGTACCGAGCGATAAATGGGCGGGATTGACGCAGGCCTTGATGTCGCACGAGTGCATCACGACCTTGCCGGCAGGGATGTCACCGTGCGCGAGGACGTAGGCGATGCGATGGGCTTGGGTGTTGTGCTGCGTGCCGTCGCGGTGACGGCCGATACAGACTTGGCCGTAGCCGTTTTTATAGAGCGCCGCTTGCCACAGCCAGCACCCGTTCGATTTCTGGTATTTCGTGTGGAACCGTGCTACAAAGGCGTGCGGGAATTCCCGTCTAGCCAGTGCGCCCTGCACTTCCCTGCCAGACCGAGCGTGCGGTTCTCTCCTGTTACGATAAGATGTAATATCAGACTTAAGGCCTATTCCCTTGAATTCTGATAACACCGTTCGCTGTGGCTTCGCCATTGTCGTGCTTTACGCAACAGTTGACGGCGCAAGTCGCTCAATCGGCACGCGGCACACGCGGGACACCTTCAACGGCATCACCAGGGAACGGTACTTCCGGCCCTGCCGTAATCGTGTGACTTCAGAGCGGTGGACCCCAAGGATCACTGCCAGTTGGGTCGCGGTGAGGCCGGTCGATTCCATAAACTCGGCGACACTCTTAAAGAGTCGTGTCTGTTGAGCATTTCGTGACATGCCCAAGAGTATGCGTGCGTAAACCGCAACCTGTCAAGAGGTTTTGTTGCGACTTGAACACGCGGGTTTATTGGGCCGAAAACCACGTGAAACCGTGCGGTTTTAGCACTACACTTCCCCTCGCGCTGTGAACAAGTTCCAAGAAATGGTCCGCGCTCGGCTCCGAGAACACACCCCGAACTTTTCAAAGTTGGCCGAGTGGACCAATGTGGATCGGACGACCATCTCCAACCGCCTCAGGGAAGGCGGGACAGCGCTCTGCCTGGACTGGCTCGACGAGGTACGGGCCTTCTACCAGATGAGCGTGTCCGAGATGGTCCGCGAGCCCGGCGCCGTCTTCCAGTCGGTCAGCCCGTTGGAGACGTCGCTCCTGGATCGGTTTCGGAAGATGACCGAGGCCCAGCGTCTGTCCCTAATGAACGTGCTGGACTGGCGCCCGGAAATCCTCTCACGGAGTAAACGCGGCCAGCGCTACACGGGCGATGACGCCTTGGTCGTGGCGCTCTATAACGCGGCGGCGGACGACGCACAGGCTGCGGTGTTGCAGATGCTGCGCGATCATCCATCGGTAAAGGCTCGCCACCTTCCGAAACGGGGAACGTCTTCAGGAACATGAGCAAGCCACGCGCGGCCTCGGGATGCGCACGGAGCACACGAACCGCAAGCGAGACAACAGCGAACGCCGGCATGAGATACGGCCTTTTCCGGGGGGCGGAAACGGGTTAACTACAGCCGAGGTAAGCCGTGGTTTTCTCACACTGCGCCGACCGTTGCAAGCGCCAAGTTAGCCAAACTCAGCCGTGGTAAACTCAGTATCGCATGGAGTCTGCCACCCTGGACCGCGTCGTCTACGCCTGCCGGGAATGCGACTCCGTGTGGGCCGTGGAGGCGCCACGCTGCCCGCTGTGTAACTCCGTCGACGTGGCGGCCGTGGAGCCACCCCCACCGCCGCGCGCCACCCGCACCACCTGCCCGATCCTGACGCTGCGCGGCGCCCTCCAGCAGCGCGAAGCGTAGATTCCGTGCAAGGGTGTGCAGACGCCGTGCGCTTTTCGCTTGCACGCGAATGAACGTAGCGCTACACTTATCCCATGACACAGACACTCACGACCGGCCAACACCGCTACTCGCTGATCCCCGAATCCGCGATTCCCGCGGGCGTCCGATTCGACACGCCGCGCCGCAACCAGGGACAAATCGTGGAGTACAGCTTCGGTGGCTTCTCGCGCGCCGAGCATGACGACGGCGCCCCCTACATGCGCGTGACGGATGCTTCACTGCGCGCCGACGATCCGAGCCGCGTGTGCTACTACCGGCTCGGGCGCTGATGGCGAAGAATCCCCACGCGCAAGCGCTCGGCCGCCTCGGCGGGTTAGCCCGCGCCGCGAGCCTCACGCCCGCCCAGCGCCGCAAGGCGGCCGCCAAAGCCGGCAAGCACTGCCCTGGCTGGCCGAAGGGGAAACCCCGCGGCACACAGACACAGACACAGACACGACAAAGGAACAAACCATGAGAACCACCATGATCGCCGTCGTCGTCGCCGTCGTCCTCGCGATTCCCGCCCTCGCCACTGCCCAACCGCAGTGCGGCGTCACCGCCACCAGCGGACAGACCAAAATCTTCGGGTGCCTGGATGCGCCCGCCGCGGGCACCGTGGTCAGCGCCTCCCAGCCCCTGCCCATGTCCGGCTGGGCGATCTCGCTCTACACCGACATGCAGCCCGAGGATCTCACGGTGTACATGTCCACGGGCGCCGACACCGGCGGGGCCTATCGCATCCTGGCCAAGTCCGAATACGACGTGCGCATGAGGGGTTTGCGGCCGGATGTGACGGCGCATTTCCGCCACTACGGGCCGCTGACCACCGACCATTGGGGCTATCTCGTGGTCCTCCATGCCGGGGTGCTACAGGTTGGGGACACGGTGCTGGCCCTGCGCTGGATCGATACCTCGCTCGCCCCCTGGCTGTCGATCGGCGCCAACTACCAGCAAACCCAATTGACGGTCGTGCCGTAGGCGGACGATCCCGGCGATCTAGCGTGTCCCGGCGCCACGGGGCTGATCAGGCGGCTCAGCCCCCGTCGCCCCGCCAGACCGCCGGGAAGCCTAGAATTTCTTCGTGATTTCCCCGCCGATGATGTAGCCGAATCTGTCCACGGGCAGGATCGGCTGATCGTCCCAGAACGCGCGGGCGTAGGCCGTGGCGCCCCAGCCATTCTGCCACCGCCGATCGAACGAGATCCCGCCGGTGACTTTGCGGCCCTCGATCCGGCCGCCCACCACGAAGCGCGCGGGCGCGTCCTGCTTCACCGTGGCGAGCTCCTTGGCGAGCGCCTCGGCCTGTTCGGTGAGGGTCGGGCGCCTCAGCGGTTCGGTCATGGGTGCAGTGCCCGCCACTCGTCACTCGCTATGATCTGATCCACGTAGGCCCCACGTGCGGCTTCCCGGCTCATGCCCGCCATACGAAAGCGCTGATAGACATCCAGGAACCACGCCGCGATCCCTTCGAAGTCCGGCCCCGGCGGCGTCGTATCGTCCCGCCACAGCCCCTTGGGCCGCTGCAACCCGTTCGCCGCCATATAGAACCCATGCAGCCACTGCAGCTCGTTGAGCGCCTCCGCACGCCCCGGCGGCGGCACCGAAGCGGGCGCTGGCGTGGGCACGCCGCCGGCAAGCAGATACTGGAGATCGGCGACCAGGAGCGCCAGCGGCTGCACCCAGTGATTGTTGGCGCGTCTCTCGCGCACCGCCCCCCCGATCGACGCGCCCGGCGCCCCCGCCCCGTTCACCAAGTCGAGCACGTTCTGGTGATCGTCGGCCGCCGCGCCGAAACAGATCGCATCTTCGGCGTAGCCCTCCACCTGCGCTTCTCCTGGCGACTTCGCCAACCAGCCGAAGTCGGAGGTATCGCCGTAGGGGTTGAGATCATGCGCCACGAGTCGCACGAACAACGCGGCCGCGCGTTGATCGCCGGCGGCCACGCGCGCGAAGTAGCCTTGCGCTTCGCGGAGGCGCGCGGCGGTCATGGCCCGATCGACATGCACAGGGGTGAGGCTCATACGTGTTCCTTCTACGCGGCTGTCGCGATCAGCGCGCCCCAGCGCGCTAAGCGAAACGTCATCACGGCGTCAACGACGCCCGCGCGCTCCGCGACTTTTTCCGCAATGGCGCGATCGAGTCGCGAGAGATCCACGAGCGCGAGCTGCTCCAGTCGGCGCGCCGTCGCTTCCGCCTGAATCGCTGTGACAGGGTCATGCATCATGCCCGGATAGCTTGCGAGAATCATGCCGCCCCCGTGCGCACCATCCGCGCAATGCGTCCCGCGCGCGTCGGGCCAACCTGCCGCGCCCACTTACTCGCCAGGAAGGCCGTCGCCGCCGCGTCCCACTCGCCGGCCGCCAGCGCCCGAAGCGCCACGCGAAACAGCCGCAAGCGTGTGAGGCCCAAATTGTAGAGCAGCTCGACGATCGCGCGTTGCCGCACGCTATCGAGCCCCGCATACCAGGGGAACGTCTGCGCGTCGTGCTCGGCTTCCAGGATCTTGTCATTGAGCCACTGATCGGCCAGGTCGCGCGTGATCGTGAGCTGTTCGAGGTTCGTCCCAAATCCGCATGTGAGCACGCCTTCGGTGTCACGATAGGCTTTCAACCGAAGCCCCTCTGCCTGCCTTAGATCGGCCGCTAATTTCTCCCTGTTTTCTGGAGTCATTAGTAGCCACCACCTATTGTAAAATTAAGGCCATGTGGAAGCCTGTTCTCGGCTACGAATCTCTGTATGACATCAACGAAGCGGGAGACATCAGACGCCTTGCCGGGTTCTGGTGTAAACGCACGCGGCCAGTCAGATGGCTTCCTGATCACAAGACACACGCGCAGCGCGTGGCTCTCTATGACCACGGCCAAGAAACCAAGAAACGATTTCTTGTGCATCGCTTGGTCTGGGAAGCGTTCAACGGCCCCATCCCGAAGGGCTTGACCATCAATCACCTCGACGGGAATAGAGAAAACAACCACCTGTCGAATCTTGAAACCGCCACGATGCGCGAGCAGATGGTCCACGCCTATGCGACAGGACTTCAAAAAAGAGCGAAGGGAGAGGACAGGGGAGCCGCTGCGAAATTGAACAACTAAGCCGTGAAAGAGATTCGTCGTCTGAGAAAACGCGGCGTGCGCGCGATGGACATCGCCGGACACTTCGGCGTGTGTGTGGAAGCCGTCTACCATGTCTTGAGCGGTAGACGATGGAGTCACGTTCAATAAGCCAATAGTGAGAACGCCCTCGGTATCCTGATACGCCCGCAGGCGCAGCCCCTCGGCCAGCTTGAGGTCCGCCGTCAACGCGTCCCGGTCGCTGTCAGTCATGGCGCTTTCGGCGGATCCTTCGGCGTCACCGTCACCAAAATCTCGCGCGTCAGTTCCGTGTTCTCGCGGGTCAATTGCGTATTTTCCGCAATCGCGGCCGTCGCCTGGATCCGCTCGTCCCGCTCCCACACGTCATGCTCGCTCAGCGCCCGCCCCGTGGTCGCCACCAGCTCCGTCATGGCGTCCGCTTTCGCGCGCCCGAGCAATTCACCCTCGGCCAGACTGGCTTTTTTCTGCAGCCGCAGCATTTCCGACATGCGCGAGTTCATCGCCAGATGGTTTTCGCGCACGGCCGCCGCCAAGAGCGCCACGACACTCGGCATGAGCAAGCCCAGAATGAGATTGATCGTCGCCGAGTGATCCTGTCCCGGCTGCGCGAGCGCCAACGCGATAATCGACGCCACGCCCAATCCCGACAGCACGATCACGGCCCAGACAAACTGCACCGCCTTGCTCCCCGTGGCCGGGGCGCTGGCTTTCAACGCGGCATTCTCTTCGAGGAGCGCGATGAGCCGGGGATCGTCGGTCATAGCCGCAAGATCGGCCCGCCCGACAGGCCGCCCAGTTGCTGCAGGAACCACAGGACCACGAGGATCACGAGCGCGACATACACCAACGTCGCGATTGGCGGCGGAATCTCAAACGCCTTGACAATGGCGCGCGCGGCCCAAAACAGTAAGCCCACTAACACGAGCGCGACGAGCAAGCCGATGATCGACATGGGTTAAGGCTCCTTCGCGAGTAGAGGATCGACTTCGATCACTGATTCGTCGGCGTCGGTCAAGCGGTAGTTCTTCGTCGGGTCTAACCCGTTGGCGCGCATGACGGCGGCAAAGGCGGCATCGACCTGCTGCGCTTGCGCGGTCAACCGCTCCAGGGCGAGCGTGCGCTCTAGCGACGCGCTCTTCACGCGCCAATAATGGTCACTCACGCTGATTCCCCTCTGTTAAAATAGGCGAAGCGCGGCCGGGAGTTGAGCCCAAGCTGCTCCAGCGCGTTGAGGCGCGCGTCGAGGGCCTTCAACGCCTGCACGGTGTAACCGAAGCCGCTGACTGGGTTGAAGCTGCGCCCGTGAGGATGTGTCGCATCCGGGTCCATCGCAAACGCCGGCGACCAATCGGCGATGACGCCGTGGAAGATCGTGCCACCGTAGGCGTTGTTCCCCTTGTAGCGGAAGCGCTTGA
>Ga0137426_1000040_pt1 | contig 39593 bp, 63 predicted proteins | sample EasRivERMZT660_2_FD_102308 | JGI IMG/M metagenome (GOLD analysis project Ga0137426, IMG submission 102308) | Soil microbial communities from meander-bound floodplain in the East River, Colorado, USA - East River MetaG ERMZT660_2 | ecosystem: Environmental > Terrestrial > Soil > Floodplain ...
GCCCAACAGGGCAGGGAATGAGAATGATTACAGAACAGATATACAAACAATTACCCAAGTTTGCAGCAGAAGCAGGGATATCACTGTCTGACCAAGGAGCCGCACAATGAAACGATACCTTATATTACTACTCGTACTGTTGACTTGCGGCACTTCCTTTGCGGCAAATAAGTCTCAGATATTCGACCCGCTGCTAGTGTCTCAGAGGGCGGGGGGCGCTACGTTATCCGCTGGCAAGGCGTATTTCTACGTGCCAGGAAGCACAACGCTGAAAGCTATCTACCTTGACCGCAACAGCACACAACCAGCAGCCAACCCTTACACGTTGTCAAGTGACGGCACCGCGCAACTCTACGGCGATGGCCTGTATGATGTAAAAATCACCACAAGCGGGGGGGTGCAAAAATATTATTGGGAAGACGTAAAAATTCAGGATGTGGCTCGTGAGCTAGTGTATTTTGACAGTCTTAGTGATGCGGTTACCTCGATAGGTTCGACAAAGACAACGCTGATCGTGGCAACGGACACAACAACTAATAGCCTCACCATCCCAAGCAACATTGAATTGCAGACCACCAACGGCGCGATTATCACCATTAACAGCGGTCAAACCCTGACAATAAACGGGCCTGTATTGTTTGCAACCTCGCAGGTTTTTGCAGGGACAGGCAGTGTTACAGGGTTAAAAGAAGCAAGGTCGGAGTGGTTTGGAGTCAACACGGACCCCGGCACTACCGATATGGGGGCAGCTATCCAAAAAGCTGTAACCGCAGCGAATAAAATTATATTTATCGGCGCTTATGCAAAATCATCAGCGATAACAGTTCCATCTGACAGAATTTTAGAAGGATACGGCGCAACCATCACCACCACTGCTGATAATATTAACGGGTTCAATGTTACGGGTTCAAATGTAACTTTTCGAGGCTTGACTATCAACGGGCCGCAACATACCGTATTAAGTACGTCACGAGGTATCAGTGCTGTCGGTGCGGACTCTGCTAACTACCTGACCGACATTAACATCATCGACTGCAATCTATCCACTTGGGGTATTTATGGTATTTACATGCAGTTTGTAGATGGATTCAGCATTTCAAAAACTCAAATTGAAAACATCTTTTATGCCGGAGTCATGGGCCTGTCGGTCAAGAACGGCATCATAAACAACAAAACCACCGTTAAGAATGTCACAGGTAATATTTCAAATAACGCTTATGGTGTCGCGCTTTCCCGCATTGAGAATGACAGTTTAGCTACTCATCCCCGTTCAATGAATGTTGTTGTGGACGGCGTGATAATTGACAATGTGACTGTGTGGGAGGGACTAGATACTCATGGCGGTGAAAACATACAGTTCATAAATAACACTATAAAAAACTGTAAAGCAGGAATTGGGATTGTAGGCAGCGACAATGGCACACAAACCCCGTCTTTTGCCCCGTTAAATAGTTCCGCAATTAACAATACAATTAACAGCGGGAAAACAGATGGAACAGCAAGCTATGGTATCGCTTTTGCCGGTGCACAAGGTATATCAGGGGCATCAATTCAGTATGCAACAGGCTCAATTATTGGAAACCGGATTATTGGACATGGAGACGAGACAAACAATATATCCGGTGGGATATATCTAAGAGATACTTCCGCGTTGGTTGTGAACGGAAACAATCTGATAGAAGCGGGCAGTAACGCTATCCACGTTTACCATGACAACAAAGGAATCTCGCTGATCGGAAATACCATCGTTGATGTGTGGTCTAATACATCAGCAGCAGCTTACGGCATTAATATGTCTAGTGATTATAACACAGGGACAATCAGTGGTAACACTTTTTCCCTCGGTACAAAAACAGCTACCTATATCATGCCATACCGCATGCGTGCTGGTAACGTGGCAAATAACAAAATATCTGTGGGACTCAACCATTATGTAGCTACGGCAAAAATCATAGATCAAAACATTGCCAACATAACCTTTACGGGTGGGCCGTTTACTGGAAGCAAAACATGGGACCCACCTAGCGTACTGGCTGGTGCGAATACGACTACCACGGTAACAGTTGATGATGTTGTTGTCGGGAACTCCGCACAAGCAGGATTCTCACTAGCGTTGCCTGTCGGTGTTTATTTGCGAGCGGAAGTGACGGCGGCAAATACCGTAACGGTTACGCTAGTTAATGGGTCAGCATCTACACAGGATATAGCATCCGGCACGCTGACAGTCACTACCTTCAAATAACCGACCTCGAAGCAGAGACAGACTAGAACAACAAGGAGCGAAACAATGAAACGACTCTTGATTATAGCTGGACTGGTAGCAACGGCGGCGATCTGCAACGCCTCTGGTATTTATATATGGTCCGGTTCCCAAAGCGCAGGTGGCGGTTCTGGCGGCGGTCACGTTATCCAAAAAAACAGTGCCACTTTCCCGCAACAGGCATATCTTAACTTTACCGGCGCTGCGGTTCAGGTAACTGACTCAGGCGGCAAGACCCTTGTTGAGATAAACGGTCCAGCAGGTCCACAGGGTGCCACAGGTATCCAGGGGCCGCAGGGTATCCAAGGGCCACAAGGCAACGCAGGTATAGCCGGTTCAGCCGCCACTCTAGCTATTGGAAACGTATATACCAGTTCCACCGTCCCCAATGTTGTCAACACAGGCACAACCACCGCCGCAGTGATTGACTTTTACCTTGTCAGGGGTGAGCAGGGACCAGCAGGCGCAGGAACGGGGGATATGCTGGCCGCGTCTAATCTATCTGATTTGGCGGATAAATCAGTATCAAGAACCAACTTAGGGGTAGCTATAGGAACCAACGTACAGGCTTATGACGAAGATTTAACGGCCTTTGCTAACATTTCTACATCCAATAACGTCAGGACTATGCTGGGTTCTGCTGATAACTCAGCCATAAGAACCAACATTGGACTTGCCACAACTGCCAATCTTACGGCCAGCACAAACAAGAACTTCCTGACCGATGCACAGCAGGCCAATGTCAATAACCTTTCCGGCACAAACTCAGGCAACGAAACAGCCGCGAGTGTTGGTACTTTGATTAATGGCGCAGGCGAACTTACAAACCTGACTATTGCCGATGCTGACAAGATAGCAGTTTCGGATGCTTCTGCTTCAAATATCCTGACTAAATTCACATGGGCGAACCTCAAAGCGGCATTAGGGGCGATCTTTCACGGGCTCACTGTAACTTGGGCCGAATTGAGCGGGACACCTACCGACAACACGGCATTTAATACTACAATAGCGGCCAAACTAACAAAAACGGTATTTGACAGTTATACCAGTAATGACCGCCTAACCACTACCGGCAACGGAACAAGCCTAACTTTCGACACCCACGGAATCGGAGCAGCCGCAGGGAGTGGTAATAAACTCTATGTCCAGAACGCTGATGTTGCCCGTAAGACCATTGGCACCCTGACGCAGTTCGGCAACGGCACCGGCTTGGCAACGGATGCGGTGTACCGGCCATATTACTTCTATTCTGCGGTTAATCCTACAGACACGAACCACGCTACCTTATTGACAACCGGCGTAAACGGATCGGTCAATTTTGGTTTCAGCGGTGTCCCGGCTGTTGGCACCGTCCATGCCGGAACCTTTGAAACGGTAGTAAGTGGCAACGGGGATGCTCTGAATGAACATGCGGCTATTATGGGGGTGCAGAGGTACGACATAGGCACAGGGTACACTCAGACAACCGGCCCTGTCGGAAGAGCATGGTTTGGTGACTTCAACCTTTTGGGGCCGATAGCGGTACAGCCTGAACTGCTCAACGGCGTGACGATGAATATCGAGAACTACTACAACGGTTCCCCTGTTGACGGGGCATCGGCCGGGCAATGGATCGTCACCAAACCCGGCACAGGTGGAGGTATTGACGCTAACCACCTAGCAGCCACTACATACCCCGTGGACGTTGGCCTTGGCATAGTGGGTTATGCAACCGGCCCTGCCAATGGGTTTAATAAAGCTATCCAGATCGGCGGCACCGGCTCGGGCTGGATGCAGTCCGGCACCTCCAAGATCGGCACCGGGATATACTTTGACGACGACATAACTACCGGCATCGACCTCTCCAGTGCCAACATCTCAGGCAACGCGCTTAAACTGGCTGACACGCAGGAAATCTGCAATTCGACTGATTGTTACACAGTGGCGGAACTAGCGGCAGTAGGCGGATACACTCTGCCCACAGCCTCAACAACGGTTTTAGGCGGGGTAAAGGTTGACGGCACGACTGTCACCATTACTGACGGGGTGATCTCGGCACCGTCCGGCGGCTCCGGTGACATGGTTGCGGCCACATGGGACACGGATACCAACGGGGCTATTGACGTTGCCAAGGGCGGAACTAACGGGACTACTGCGGCATTGGGCGCAACTGGTTTAGGGCTTGGTACGGCTAATGACGTTACGCACAAAGGTTTGACTATTTCAGGAACCGCAACAGGCACTCCACTGAGCATCACAAGCACCGTTTCAAATAACTTCGGGGTGTTAATGTTGCCAGTAATCGAATCCCCTACTTCGGGCAAACAGGGTGTGCTATCACGCCCTGATTTCCGCAACGCAACCGCATCAGGGACGTATACCGGAACATCGTATGAAACAAGAGTAAGCGGGACATCAGAGGCATCACCAAGTTCTAACACCCTTGCCGTTGTCAACAACTTCACATCCCGCATTGCGTTACAAAACAGCTTTGTGGGGACGGTGACAAACGGAGTAGGGGTTGAAATACAAGACGCGGTTGCAACTACGGGGACCGGCGGGACAGGTACAATCACCAATCAGTTCGGATTATCCATAAAAGACCTTACCAAAGGCAGCACTGGTAATTATGGTCTTTATTCCGCTATGTCTGCTGGGACTGGCAAATGGTTTCTGTATGGTGCCGGTACTGGCAATAGTTATTATGGCGGAAATGTCCAGATAGGTTCCTCCACCGCCACCGCAGGCGCGGAGAAACTGCAAGTCACCGGCAACGCCTCTGTGTCCGGCACACTGATAACCGGCTCGATACCTTCCCCTGGTGCAATCGGTGGTACCACTCCGGCAGCGGGAACGTTCACCACGCTTGCCGCCAACTCAGTCAAAGATGCCCTTGTGGACGGCGGCACCTGCGGAGCCTCGGGCACGGTCACCATCACACCTGCCAACAACGGGCTGGAAACCATCACCGCCACAGATACTACTTGCACCATCACCACGGCCACCCCGCAAGTCGGCCAGTCATTCCTGCTCAAGCTGGTCGCAACGGCAGTGCCTACCACGTTCACAAACTTTACCTTTCCCACAGCAGGCCACGGCATGACGGCAGGGAACACCTACCTGATAGCCTGCGCTGCGTTTGATACGTCAACATTCCAGTGTGCCGCGAGTCTGAGGTGATTATGAGAACACTACTGATAATCCTGTTGCTGATCGCCACCAACTGCCACGCAGGGCCAGCGGCCAGGCGGTTTATGCAGGTGATGGGGCCAACGTGTATTGATACCAGTTCAACGATAAACTGCATATCCTCTATTTCATCATCCGGGCCAACGGACACTGGCACCGCCTCTTTCCTGATGGCAGCCGGAAACATTACCGCCCACGCTGAGTGCGCCTGTGCCGGGGCTACTTCGTCCATACAACTATTTGTAGACGGCTCACCGTCTGGGTCACTTGTTTGTACCGTCGGGGATTGCGATAAAAGCACAACGCTTACATTTGCCGTAGCATCCGGCACTCATAGTGTCCGTCTCGCCGGTGCGCAATCGGGCAGCGGTACATACCTGGCCAACAGCTTTTCAATCCCGATACCGTAACTAAAACGAAAGGAGGAAACAAGCCATGATGAACAAAAGCATGATTCAGAAACCGACCACCAGCAGCAAAGGACCAAAGAAGCCGTCAAAGCCGAAAGGCGGCAAGAAGTGTTGAACAAGGGGGCATAGCCGCCTCACACCAAACACAGGAGGCGGTTATGCCTGACAACATCAATGAATTAATGTGGTGGGCCTTGAACGGAAGTATTCTGATAGTTGCCTTTTATATCCGTCAAGACATAAAGGAAATGAAAGACGACCTTAAAAGAGCGCACAGTATTTATGATAACCACGAGCAAAGAATTATCCGCTTAGAAGTCAGTTGCAAATTGAGACACGGCGCAGAACACATGCACATGAGGATTTCCGACGCTCAAGATGAAGGTTCCGGCGCATAGCCATGTACTTCTACTGCCCCCGCCAAGATAAGATTATCAAAAGGCATTGGCTTAAATGTTGTTGTTCTACCTGTCCATGGAGGCCGTACAAATGAAAATGAGCGCAGAAGGGCTTGATAAACTGAAAGAATGGGAGGGGTGTGTACTCCATCCGTATAAAGACGCGGCTGGACTTCTCACAATAGGCGTAGGGCATCTTATACAGCCCTCAGAGACGTTTGGAACAATCACCCTTGACCATGCCCTTGATATTCTGGCAAATGACCTCATACGCTTTGAAGAGGCGGTTAATAAGTATGTTACTGTGCCACTGGAACAGAACCAGTTTGACGCTCTTGTGTCATTCGCCTTCAACGTGGGAGTGGGAGCCTTCAAGAGTTCTACCCTGCTTAAAAAGCTGAATGTTGGCTTTTACGAGTCTATCCCTGACCAGATGCTACGATGGACTAAGGCAGGGGGCAAAAAACTTGATGGGCTTGTAACCCGCCGCAAAAACGAGATTGAGTTGTGGAACGCCTAAGAACTCTGCTGGATATTCAGAACATTATTTTCTGGCTTCAATGGGGGCAAGAAATGAAGCAACCTTTCTATTGTTTTGAAATCGGGTACTGTCTGCAAAATAACGACTGCTCAAACTGCGGCAAGTGTAGAGGTGTGACCAATGGCTGACTTTAAAACCCCTCTGGAAGTCCGTATGCTGCCTGAGATGGACGACCAACACTGGCAGCTTATATCGCCCTTGGTTTATCAGTCCGACCTCGTAGGGGAGATTGTAGTCCCCACGGGGTTTATTACTAACTTCGCCTCGTTTGCTCCATTGAAGTATGCCGCCATACGTGAGGCGGTAATACATGATTACCTATACAACAAAAAGAATGTTTCAAGAAAGATGGCAGACCAGGTATTTTTAGAGGCCATGCACTCAACAGGCAACGAGGAAGCCGAAACACACCTGATGTATCTAGGAGTCAGGCTAGGCGGTGGATCACACTACAGGGAGGACTGATGGAAGCACCTGAAAGGTGGATAACTCAATCAGTGTATTGCAACCTCTGCGGCCATGATTGGCAAGCGGTATATGATGATAATAACGCAACAAGGCTGGAATGCCCTAGCTGTCACGGAATGAGTAGAATAAACACAGTTCCAAAAGTTTAAAGGGAGGGAATATGAACGAGGACTATAAACAACTGCTGATGATTCTGGTCGTAGCTGTACTGGCGAGCTCCGCCGCTTTTGCTGGCAAGTGGGATATCGTGACCACGTGCATAACCGGATATTTTGCCCTACTCAACATGACTAGAAAGAGGACCGCCGATGAGATACCTGCTCCTGTTGCTCTTACTGACAAGCCTTAGCGGTTGCGCCTACAACGAGACGCATAACTATGTTAGGGCTGATGGTGACGTGTCCATTACCTGCACACAATCAACAGAGAAACCCGTAAAGGTGTCAACTGACTTGGAAGTGCCAATGAGCGCCATATAGAAAGGAGGCCCCCATGCCAGGAAAAAAGTGCGGCGGCGGGAAGAAAAGGTAAGGTACTGGCAAGCCCCGCAACAAGAGTTCTGGATATTTGTTTTTGATTGCGGAAATGCATAGCAGATTCTAATTGACTTTTGGCCGGTAATGTGTAAAATCAGCATTGCCAAAGTATAAGTATAAAGTGTATCATAAAGACATAACTTTTCAGCCGATTAAAGGCTGGCAAAGAACCCCTCAAACCCCTTTGTACTTATCTTTGGCGAGATACTACTGAGGGGTTTTTTGCGTCTAAAGGGGTTTCTGTGTATCAATGGCGAAAAGGCATAGCACAATGGACAGTGAAAGATACGCTCTATCTTTCCGTTGTTTTTACATGGCAACTACCGGAAGCCTTTGATATAGCTTCAAACAGCAAAAAGAAAGTTATAGCTGGTGGCCCTGCTGTAAAACTCCTGCCCGATTATCTTTCCTCTGTAGCGACCATCCAACAAGAAACCATATTCCCTGCGCTTGAATTTCACAACCCAATGGCGACCTTCACAAGCCGTGGTTGCGATAATTCCTGCTCGTTTTGCGCCGTGCCTAAAATGGAAGGACGGCTAAGAGAATTGGAAGAATGGCCGGTACGTCCGATCATTTGCGATAACAACCTACTAGGATGCTCTAAACGGCATTTTGACAAGGTTATAGACCGTTCCAAGGCATTACCCTTCGTTGACTTCAATCAAGGCTTAGAAGCTGATTTATTCACTCCACATCATGCCTCAAGAATGGCTGAACTAAAACATCCGAAACTCCGCTTTGCTTTTGATCATATCAACGAAGAATCAAAGGTAATGGACGCAATAAACCTAGCAACTGAAAAGGGACATAAAAACATAGGCTGTTATGTCCTATTTAATCACAATGATGATTTAGAAAGCACTCTTTATCGGTTGAATCTGTTAATAAGCAAAAACGTACTGCCAAACCCCATGCGATACCAGCCGTTAGACTCCCTGCACAAAAATACCTTTATTGATAAGAACTGGACAAAATTAGATCTCCAGAGAGTAACCAAATATTACAGCAAGCTCAATTTTCTAGGGCACATACCTTTTGACGACTTCAACCCGCAGGATGATGAAAAGCGTAAACAGCAAGACTTGTTTTAAACAGGGCTAGGCTACAGCCCACGGCAAAACATAGAAGCGGAGTAGTACAGGCTACTCGTCACAATCAGCAATGTTTCGACCCCTATACTGACAAGAGGTTATTTATGAAAAGCGATTATGATAAATATTTAAAATCAAAAGCATGGCAAAAACTTAAACAACAAGCAATAGACCGTGATAAGTGTTGCCGGTTGTGCAGCTCTACAAAATATCTGCACGTGCATCATAGAAAGTACAGCCGCTTTGGTTCTGAATCGGTTGACGATCTGACTACATTATGCCGTAAGTGCCATGACATGTTCCACAAATATAGCAAGCTCATAACTGCGCCACCTAAAGGCCAAGGCACCGCTACAAAAGAAACCATACAAAAATCAGGGCCAATTAAAGTGTACACAAAAGAAGAAATAAAAGTTTTGGGCAGGTAATTTTTTTACCTTTATCACTTCAATCTTAAAAAAACTTGTTGACACCATGAAATTATCTGCTATCGTAGAGACAAGAACAACAACGAAAGGAGATGGTGATGGAAAAAGTAACACTTCCAGAAATGTCAAAAGGATTGTGGAGGGTGGAGCATTTCAAGGTTGACCTACCAGACTTCCATTCAATGCTTAGAGGTCGTGGAGTTCCATTGGGTGAAGAGTTTACGCGGTTAATGCGTGGTAATACGGTTGTAATGTCTGATACCCCCGCCGAAATGCGAGACCATCGCAACGCTGTCAGGATGGCAAAAGGTAGTTGCCTCCTAAATGGTTTGGGTATTGGTATGGTATTAAAAAACATACTAGCAAAGCCAGAAGTTAGCGACGTTATTGTTGTGGATTTATCGCAGGACGTGATTGATATGGTCTCTCCGCACTATAACGACCCCAGAACAACTTTTGTTTGTGCAGATGCAATGGAATTTACACCGCCAAAGGGCAAGCGTTTCCAAATGGTATGGCACGATATATGGGATTATATCTGCTCCGATAATCTACCACAGATGGAGAAATTACACCGCAAATATGGAAGGCGGTCGGATTGGCAAGGGTCGTGGTGTAAAGAAGAATGCAAGCGCGGTATATAGACACCTAACAGGGCTATAAAGGAGCCAACATGAAGATTGACAAGGACAAGTTTAAAGAAGAAGTGGAGAAGGCGCAAGCCCGCGACCCTGACCTGACGCTAGGCGACATTGCCAAAGCTGGCGGGTATCAAGCGGACAGCAGGATTTACCAGTTGATGAAGGGCATCGGAACAAACGTGAATCCACGCATCGGGGAAGCATTGGCAAAGAAGTTGAAGTGCAAGACGGCAGATATCACAGCACAGGAGGCCGCATGAAATCACAACGCAAGCTAGACAGGTATGCCAGATACTCTTACGCTTCCGGCAACGCATTTTATTACCCAAACCGCATTATTGCCGTATGCAAGATGTATTTCCCCATCGGCCTTCGCCAATGGGCGGCAGACCAGATATTGCTCAGAGTTGTAGCGTTGGAGTACGGGGTTAACTACCGGCTGGCTGAGTTTGCGCCGCCTGTGATGGAGGTGAGGGGATAGCATGGAAATTAAAATAGAGTACATTGACGGCACAATAGAAACATTCCCCGAAACATCCCGTTCGGGAGGAAGCTATTGTACTACCGGCAAGTCTGAAATGGGATGGTATATTATTGAGAATGCTTACGGAAGCCAAACAATAATACCAGCAGACCGGATAAGAGCTATACGGACAAATAGATAAACGGAGGCTAGCCCATGAAAGACCTATTCGACCTGTTCAAGTCTCAGCCGATGAAAACGCTTTGCACTCTACTCACGGGGGCAATCACTGTGATACTACTTTCGATAATGGGCTGGCTGTTTCTCACGTTTCCCGAACCTACCCAACCTCCACGACTTGAGGCCGATAAGGGCGAGATTATCAGGCTGACACCTGCGGCGATGAAGGCCGCAACGTATGAATACAACAAGCGCAAGGAAGCGCAAGCGAGGGGGGAGAAATGAAACAAACAAGAGTCTCATTATGTTGCAATTCTCCCGTCACAGTAGAAGGCAAAATATCAATGTTCTATCGTTGCACTCACTGCGGCAAACCTTGTGATGCAAAAGTAGGGACAGTTGATATTACAGAAGAGAGGGCAAAGAAATGATTAAACTCATCTACGAAAACTGGCCGGTATTTTCCTGCGGTATTGCGGTAGGCGCTTGCATCGGTGCTACCATCATGGTTGTTGTCAACTCGCTGTTTCGGGGTACGATGTGCGAGGACTGCGACTTTATCGTAAGGGGTGATGAAAGTGAGTGAATTATATATAACCGGCTTTTTCTTCCTTGCCCTATACGTGGCAAGCGTGATCGTTGAGAAGTATGTGCTGCCACCTGAGAAGAAGAAAGGTAAACAATGAAGGTTTTAGTGGCTTGTGAATATTCAGGCGTAGTAAGACGAGCTTTTGCGGCCAAAGGGCATAATGCCTGGAGTTGCGATTTGCTTCCGCCAGAAGAACCCAAACAACAGCATCCTAACCATATGCAATGTGATGTAAGTATTATTTTAGACAACCATTGGGATTTAATGATTGCACACCCTCCCTGTACGCATCTTTCAGTTTCAGGAGCAAGGCACTTCCCCGCAAAACGAGCAGATGGACGACAGCAAGAAGCTATTGATTTCTTTATGGAGTTAATAAACGCCCCTATCCCAAAAATAGCGGTAGAAAATCCAATTTGCATCATGTCAACCATTTACCGAAAACCCGACCAGATAATTCAACCTTGGCAATTCGGACACGGAGAAACAAAGGCGACGTGCTTGTGGTTAAAGGGTTTGCCTCTCTTAACTCCGACAAACATTGTAGAAGGCCGGGAAAACCGTATTCACAGAATGCCACCAAGCAAAGATAGATGGAAGGAGCGCTCAAGGACATATCAAGGAATAGCCGACGCAATGGCTCAACAGTGGGGTTTATTATGACACAAGGCCGCACAATCCGCCCTGGCGATGCTGACTTTGCCGAGATAGCCAAGACCATCACCCCCATTGAGCGAGTGCCTTACACAAAGCAAGAGAGGCTTATACGTGTAGAGATTGACCCCGCAAGCGGGAAGTCGCGGCGGGAAACTTTGGATAAATTGAGGTGACAATATGAACTTTCTGGAAGCGGTACAGACGTTGGCTGAGGGAGGATGTGAAGGAATACAGTTACCTTCTGGATTGTTCACGCTCCGACTAAAGGGCGGCATCCTAATGGATGAAAATGGAGTTAATTTCTATCCTTATTATCAAACCATTGCTTCTGCCGACTGGCAGCTAGTGGGCGAAAAGCCGCAGACGGAGACGCGGGAGGTGAAGCGGTGGGTGGTAATTGACAAAACCGGCGCACAAGCCACCTACTACGAAAGAAGCCATGCAGAAGAAAACGCGCCCAACTCCGTGGTTGTCGAACTCACCGGCACATACACCATTGAGTTTAAACAGAAAGTGAAGCGGAGAGAACAGCTTGAAAATATCGCTTATGGCAATGGGATGCACATTCATATCCCGCACGATAGCAAGATTCCCGTTGGTGCTAAGTTCTACGCAGAGTATGAAAGCGAGGAGTAAATGTCTTTCAACTGGCGCAAATACTGCCGCAACGATGAAGCACCTGAATATTATGAGGTGATAGATGATTGTCCCGACCATGAAGGAAATAATGAAGTTGACGATACAATGGGCAGTGAAGAAGATCCGCGACATGCTGCTTGGTGCAAATGCCCCGACTGTTTGGAAGAAATAGGCGACTGGAAATACCATCAAAAGGAGAGATAAGATGATTACATTCACACCAGAGAACCCCGCGCAAGTGATGAAAGAGAAGGTAGTGCTGGACGGAAAGGTCATCGGGATAGTGTTTCCCTATGAAAGTGGCCTTGACACAGTTAGCAAATATCAGGCACAGCTTCAATTTATCTCAACTCAAGCCATGTATCCTGGCGGCTTTGGCCCCACAAAGATTGACGCAATAACTGACGCTATCGCCAATGGCAGGGAAGAAGCATTGAAAGCGCTGGCTGAACTGGCGGAAATCGAGGCGAAGATATGAAGCAATTAGTAATCGACATTGAGACAATCCCTTGCCAAGCCCCCGACTCAAAGGCAGAAATAGGTGATTTAATCTTGCCACCAGGCAATATAACAAAGCCCGAAAGCATTGAAAAGTGGCTGTCTGAGAACCGCGAGGAAAAGACAGAAGAATTGTACCGCAAAACCTCTTTTGATGGCAGTAAGGGTGAAATATGCTGTATCGGATGGGCTGTTGAAAACGGGCCTGTATTTTCCCTTTATCGTGATTTACATCAATCAGAGGCGGATATGTTGACCGAGTTCTTTGATATGCTCCAAGATGGAGAATACGAGATTATAGGTCACAATGTAATATCCTTCGATATCCGGTTTTTGTATCAGCGTTGCGTGATAAGCGGCGTGAAACCATCATTCAACCTGTGGCAGAATGAAAGGTACACCGGCGGTAAGGTATTCGACACAATGACCGCATGGGCGGGATGGGGCAACAGAATCAGCCTCGTCAACCTCTGTGCCGCGTTGAACATCCCCGTGAAATCGAGCGACATTACCGGAGCTACTGTGTGGGATGCGGTACTTGCTGGCCGGATTAAGGAAGTGTCCGAATATTGTAAGGAAGATGTATCCGCTACAAGGTCGGCTTATCGCAAAATGACATTCGAGGTGTGCTGATGGAAGAGATAGACTACGAAGCCCTGTTAGGCGAACGCCGCACCGGATGGAATTCTAAACCGATTGGAGAAGACCATGAGTGAAAAACAACCGCTTGAAGTTTACAAGTCCATTGTAGCAATCACCGGCGAACTCGCCAAAGAGGGCATAGCCAAGAAACAGGTAAACCAGCAACAGGGGTTCAAGTATCGCGGCATTGATGCTGTATATGCCGCCTTGTCTCCCTTGCTTGCATCCCATCAGCTTTGCATCCTGCCGAGAATCATCAGCAAGGAAGTTGTTGAGCGTGTCAATGCCAAGGGAACTGCCCTGTTTTATACCACCGTAGAAGCGAATTTTGACGTTGTGAGCGCTGTTGATGGCTCAACCCATACCGTTATCAGCTACGGCGAGGCTATGGACTCAGGGGATAAGTCAATCGGCAAGGCCATGAGCTATGCTTACAAGGCTATGGCCTTCATGCTGTTTGCTATTCCAACCGAAGGCGACAACGACCCCGACGCACAAACCCATGAAGTACAGCCGCAGAATAAGCCCACACAAGCCGCTAAACCTTCACCCCCTGCCGATGGTATGCCCAAGGTCAACCAGGCCCTCTACGACGAGCTTGCTGCTTGGTGCAAGGGTGATACCGACAACATGGACACCGTATTAAAGCGGTTGAGCTATTACAAGACCGGAGACGAAGCAAAAGGGGAGGAAGTGAAAGAATATTCATTCGGCCTTGACCGCTTGCCCAAGACTTCCGAGAAGTGGGCGGGTAAAGTGCTGACGGCTTTGAAAAAGATGATTGAGGCCGAAACAGCCGCCGATACTCAAATTGACACAGACGACATTCCCTTTTAGCCATGAAACATAAAATAATCATAACAGGCCCGACTCAGCGCGAATATGCCATGAAGGTTATTAAATGCCTTCCCAATGAACCAGTACACGAAGTCACGGTAAAAGAGCATAAAAAGCTACGCAGCTTAGACGCAAATAGCAAACTTTGGGCAATGTTGACCGAAGTCTCAGGGTCCGTTGTATGGCATGGGCAGAAGTTGAGCAAGGAAGAGTGGAAGGACATTTTCACAGCCGCACTCAAAAGGCAAAAGGTTGTACCAGGACTCGACAATGGGTTTGTAGTCTTAGGCGCTCACACCTCTAAAATGTCCGTAGCAGAGTTTTCCGAGATGATAGAACTAATAACCGCCTTTGGTACTCAGCAGGGCGTGAAATTCAGAGTAATTGAATAGCATCGGGGGTCAGCACAGATGGGGCCGACGGGCAATGTGCGACTGCATTGGAGCAGAAGGACGCGGAGAGAGAATAATTGCCGGTATTCGTTAGAGTCTACGGTTTGCAACTCTCAATATAGGCTACGGGATAGACAACAAAACCGGCGCAACCGGAAACAGGAGCGTACGCGAAATCCCCCGACCAAACCGCACCCCCGACCAATTTAACGAGTAATGGAGATATCATGAACTGTCCCCGATGTAAGACTAAAATGCACGACCAAACAGCCAGTATTTCATCAGGCTTTCATGGTAGCGAGTCAGAGAGTGAACTGCTATTGCCTCATTGGTCGTGCTGGTCTTGCGGCCATTTAGAACACAAGCCGGTAGAAGCCAAGCCGCTTAATACAAAAGAGAAGTGCGGCACGTTCATGGCTAACGCTGGCAATCACAGGCAGGAATCACAAGAGACAGCAAAGATGCGATGCGATGACTACTTCGAAAAGTTCAAGTATAGGTTCAAAGAGGGACTTGTTAAGGGCAAAACATTTAAAGCTATATGGTTAGAAATTAAAGAGAATGACATAAACCTTCCATCAAGGTCATGGCTTCGAAAAGCGTACCTTGATTGGATAGAAAGGGCAACGGGATGAACCCCCTACGCATCAAGACACTAACCAGCATGATAGCAAAGCAGATGGACGGAGAGGAAGAAATAACCAATCCCACCAACAGGCACCAGCGCAGAGCGCAGAAAAAGAGGGGCAAATGAGCAACTATCACGACTTCCTTTCAGCCAAACAGCAACTTGGCAACATGCACGGATTCAAGCCCTTGTTTATGCCAGACTTCCTCAAGGACTTTCAAAGCGACTTGGTGGACTATTCCATTAACCAAGGACGGTCAGCTATATTTGCCGATTGTGGACTTGGTAAAAGTCCTATGTCGCTAGTATGGGCTGAAAACGTAGCTCGTCATACAGGCCGCAACGTGCTGATACTCACCACTTGCGCCGTTGCCCCTCAGTTTGTGCAGGAGGGGGCAAAGTTTGGAATCGAGGTCACACGGTCGCATCATGGCGAAGTGGGAAGGATAACCGCTTGCAACTATGAACGCCTGCACCTTTTAGACCCGAAAGACTTTGCCGGGGTGGTTTGTGATGAGAGTTCCATCCTCAAAAACTTCAAAGGTAAGACCCGCTTGGAAATCACCATCTTCATGCGGAAAATAAAGTACCGCCTATTGGCCACAGCTACCCCATCCCCTAATGACTTCCCTGAACTCGGTACATCCTCAGAGGTACTCGGCTACATGGGACACATGGATATGCTGAATAAGTTTTTCAAGAACGACCTCAACAACAGTTCAACCGGAAGGATAGGCGGGGAGGTTATCAAGTGGCGGCTGAAAGGCCATGCTCGACAAGCGTTTTGGAGATGGGTAGCTTCATGGTCAAGGGCTATCAGAAAGCCCTCTGATATGGGTTATGACGACGGAGAGTTTCTGCTGCCCCCACTGACTGAAACGGAACACATTGTCGAAGCTAGAAGCCTAGCAGAAGGGATGCTGTTTGCCCTCCCTGCCGTTGGGATGAAAGAACAGCGGGAAGAACGCAGAAGGTCAATAGTTGAGCGTTGCGAAAAGGCCGCAAGCCTTGTGAACGGTACCGGGGATTATGGAATAGTATGGTGCCACCTGAACGACGAGGGCGATATGCTTGAAAAGATGATACCCGATGCTGTCCAGGTCAGTGGCAAAGACGATGACGACAAGAAAGAACGCAAGCTGATGGACTTTGCCAACGGCAACACAAGGGTACTTGTGACAAAGCCTGTTATCGGGGCATGGGGGCTGAATTTACAGCACTGTAATCACATGGTAGCATTTCCTTCTCATTCTTTTGAACAGTATTATCAGGCAATCAGAAGGTGCTGGAGGTTTGGCCAGAAACGGCCCGTTCAGGTGGACGTAATTTCCACAGAGGGAGAACACAGGGTAATTGCAAATCTCCAACGCAAGGCGAAACAGGCTGATGAAATGTTTGATAGTTTAATTGCAGAGATGCACAACGTACTCAACATCGAAAACAAAAAGATATTCAATAAAAAACTGGAGGTTCCATCATGGCTGTAATTGAGCAAACCATCACGGAAGATTATGCCCTTTATAATTCCGATTGCATTGAGGGTATGCAGGGTATGCCGGAGAAGTCCGTTCACTTCACCATCTATTCTCCGCCGTTCTGTGGCCTTTACCAGTATTCCAGCCACGAGCGCGACCTTTCCAACTGCGACAGCTACGAACAGTTTTTCGAGCATTACGAGTATGTTGTAAAAGAGATTGCCAGAATAACCCTTCCTGGCAGATTGTCGGCTGTTCATTGCATGGACACCCCGAACAGCAACAGCGGCAGGGACAGCTATAACGATTTCCCGGGCGATATCATCCGTCTCCACCAGAAGCACGGCATGGAATACATAGGCCGTCATGGGATATGGAAAGAACCCCTCGCGGTACGTCTTCGGACGATGCAGAAGAACCTTGCACACCAAACCCTTACCATTGACTCTTCTCTGTGCGGTATCGCCTCAATGGACTATCTGTTGCTGTTTAGGAACAAAGGCGATAACCCTATTCCAGTTTCACATCCTACCGGACTTCTCAACTACATCGGAGAACGTGAAATTCCCCGTGAATTGTACGAATGGCGCGGACACGACGGCAAGCAGACAGAAAACCGATTCTCTCATTGGATATGGCGACAGTATGCCTCTTCATTTTGGGATGATATCAGGATTGAAAGAGTCCTCCCATACCGCGAGGCCAGGGACTCGGAAGATGAAAAGCATGTTCACCCCTTGCAGCTTGACGTAATTGAACGGGCTGTAACTCTACGCACTAATCCCGGCGAGGTTGTGCTTACTCCGTTTATGGGAGTAGGGTCCGAGGTCTACGGGGCTGTATCATTAGGTCGGAAAGGTATCGGCTTTGAACTGAAAGAATCATACTACCGGCAAGCTATCAAGAATGTCAGCTTTGCCAAAGTGGAAGAACATGAGCAAGGTGATTTATTGGAGTTAATGGGATGATGTTTCCCAAGATTAAGCGGATACGCGACCCAAAGTATTTGAAGTTCTGCCGGTCACTGCCATGTTGCATCTGCGGGGCGATAGATGGCATCCAACCGCACCACACGGACAGTGGGGGCGTTGCATTGGTGGGGGATGATACAAGCGCGGTGCCGGTATGCCTCTCCTGCCACCAGAACATACACCAGCACCACAGCAAGCGGGGTTTCTGGAAAGAATCCGAACTAAAATCATTGCTTGAAAGATTGCACGAAACATACAAGGGGGCTTTATGATTATCGGAATTGACCCAGGACAGACCGGAGCAGTTGCAGTCATTTTAGGTAATGGCGCTGTGCATCTCCACGATACACCCACCGAATCAGTTAAAAAAGGCAAAGGAAACAAAACCGAATACTTGCCAAGTGCTATGGCCGATATCATTGCTGATTACGAAAAACACGACATCCATGTTTTCCTTGAGTCCGTTCATTCAATGCCGGGTCAAGGGGTATCGTCAACATTCAATTTTGGGAAGGGGTACGGTATTTGGATAGGGATACTAGCCGCCCTCAATATCCCCTACACGCTTGTAACCCCCCAAGCATGGAAAAAAGTTATGATGCTTGGAAACTCCGACAAAGATGCCGCCAGAGGAAGAGCACAACAACTGTTCCCTGAATCATCCAAAGAATTATCGTTAAAGAAGCACATTGGCCGCGCAGACGCGTTATTGATTGCAGAGTATGGCAGACGTATGCACAAATAATTCATACCGTTCCAAACTAAAGGAGGTTCACTGATGCAGTCACTTTATGACCGCGGCATTTATACCGGATGGGCGCTTGTAGTGGAGATGATAGAACGTGGAGACATTAAATCTCTGCCGGAACTCGCCACACATCTAACCGGCATATACCAGAACAAGATAGATGACCGACTCCAACTTGTAGTTGACCACGCCTATTCTATGCACAAGACACTCACACTGCCCAAAAACGCACAAAAAGGCGGATGGAAGGGCATGGATACGGCAACCCTTATCAGTTTGTTGGACAAGGAAATAGAAGAGTTTTACGCGGCATTATGGGCCTGTGACTTTCATGGGGGCGCCCCGGAGAGAGTGGCAGAAGAGGCAAGCGATATGTCAAATTTTGCGGCCATGATCGTTGATAACTGCCGAACCACACGAGTAAGCAATAATTAAGATTCACTTGCATTACCCGCTGATTTCTGGTATGTAGTGGGTACAAATAAAATTAAATATTAGCTTTGTCGGCGGCACCCGGCCTTGCAAAATTTCTTTTGACTGGCATAAGCCAGTAAAAGGCAATTACCCCCTGAGTGAATCGTGCCGGATTCCTTGGGGGGTTTTTGTTTGCATTACGGGAGGGGATGTGAAAATACGAAACTGGTCTAAGTTTCAACACTTCAAAGATAGAAACCCACCTTGGATAAAACTGCACCGTGAAACTTTGATACAACGTGATATCATGATGATATCAAGCTGTCATTTCAGACTTCTTATTTGCCTTTGGATACTCGCCTCAGAAGATAGGGAAAAAGAGGGTAATTTACCATCAATTGAGGATATTTCTTTTAGGCTAAGGATGGATGAGAAGGAAATTGCTCAATTATTATCAGGTCTTACAATATGGATAGATGATATTGATATCAAGATGATATCAGAGCGATATCAAGTTGGACCCCCAGAGACAGAGACAGAGACATATAAACCAGAGACAGAGACAAAGAAAAAGAAAACCCTTTGCGCATTTGACAATGCGCGACTATCTGACTTCAATCGTTTTTGGGATTCTTTCGGGTATAAGAAAGGAAAAGGCGGAGCAGAAAAGGCGTGGATGAAGATTAAAAACTATTCGCCTGAATTAGTGGAAACGATTATTCTAGCCGCCGAACTGGAAACAAACCAAAGGCACTTTGTTATGCAACGGGGTGGAACTCCAAAATGGGCAGAGGGATGGTTAAACGAAAGACGATGGGAAGATGAACACGTACCGATTGTGATACCAATGAGCGACAGGCAGATAAGAGAAGCACAAGGCATGGAATCTCTCAGGCAATGGGCAGAGGGGGAGATATGACAGATAACGACAAGAAACAGTTTGCTGCGGCAATGGCCGGACTCTACAAGATATTCAACAAAGAACCGGACACAGACATCACAAGGGTATTGTTCTTTACTCTCCAACACCTTGACATTGCAGGGGCCGAGTATTGCATATCCCAAGCAATACTGAAAGAGGCGCGTTTTCCACTCCCAAAAGACCTTGTTAAATATCAGCACGAAATACCCCGTAAAGCGTTACCGAGGGTTGAATACAAGGCAGAGTATAACGATAAACTTAAAGACCAGTCTATGAGGATAATCAATGGCATCCTTGATGGTGAATTCACTAAAGAACAAACAATCAAAGAAATGGAAGCGATGGAAATACAACACCCCCGTATTGGGTGGAGTGAGCAAGCCGCAAGTCTCGCCAGATATTACAGTTCCGAGTCACGAGACACCCCTGGTGGATGGCATGACCGTGACTGAATTAGCAGACAGTTTATTTTAGTTTACCGGCCTAGTCGCGGCATAGGAGAGGAAATGAGTAAAGTTCATTTTGAGGGCAGAACAGAGATAAGAGCAGCTAGGCTTTACCGTGTCGCTGCTTGTGGTAGCTTGTGGGAAGATGCCGCGAGAAAAGAATATCTAATCACGAAAGAGGCATGTTTAGTGACTTGTCAGAGATGCGCTAAGAATATGAAGGTTAGTCCACAACCCTGATGAGAAAGGAGATGAGCGATGGTACACGAATTAAAGACCGATTCGGTGGTATTTCAGGACGTAATGAACTGCGTAAAGAAATTTGAGATACGCAAGAACGACAGGGGTTTTCAAGTAGGTGATTATCTCTGGCTACGAGAAACAGCATACACAGGCGCGGAAATGGCGCAAGGAGAGCAGTTAATCTACACAGGCGGTGATGTGGTGGTCAAAGTTTATCACATCCTTAACGGACCGATATACGGCCTTGTTGACGGTTGGTGCATTATGTCAATCGGCTTATGTTGAGTCAGTCGAGATAACGAATAAGGAGGCAGTATGAAAACAGCGCATGAACTTTTTGACGGCAGCGAAGCACATTTATTGGACGAAGACCAGCCTTCCGCTGCATCGGCTGGTTTGGTTTGGTCAACGGAAGTGCCAACTATTCCAGGCTGGTACTGGTATAAAGATCATCACGGAGTAGTGAGGATTGAGCAGGTGCACCAACATTTGCAAGATTCTGACACCCTGACAATACTTGAAAACTCGTGGATGGGTTGGCGGCATGTGTCTATAAAAAACATGGGCCGGCAGTGGGCTGGTCCGATTATTCCTCCGATAAACTGATATTTAGCCCTCCTGAGTGGGGAGAAAGGAGACAGGATGAACGACAATAGTTCAGACAGAGCATGTAATGCAATTTGTGAATATGCGTCACAAGTAAAAGACAGGATGATAGAGGCCGTGAGTTGCTACGACCTTCCGCAAACAATATTCCGACCTAAACTCACGATAGACGGCAATCAGTGGTGTGCCCTGTATGGTGATGATTTACAAAGCGGAGTGGCGGGGTTTGGTGATTCCCCTTATGCGGCAATGAATGATTTTGACAACAACTGGTATAAAAAGTTGCCGCAGAAAGTGGAGGGTTTATGAGACGGAATATGTTTGAACGCATGTCAGACAAGAGGTGTGCTGTTCACAAAGCCGAGATTGACGGAATTGTGGCTGACAGTCTTGATGTAAGAAAAGCCCTGATGGAACGTGTAACTTCGGGTGAAATTACGCTTGCTCAAGCGCAGGATGAACTTGCCAAGATTAAAAGAGGAGCAAAAGCCTCCGGCAAGATAACCAGAGAACAGGCATATAATCGCGGTTAGTCCACAACCCTGATGGAGAAAGGAGATGAGCGATGGTACACGAATTAAAGACCGATTCAGCGGTATTTCAGGACGTAATGAACTGCGTAAAGAAATTTGAGATACGCAAGAACGACAGGGGTTTTCAAGTAGGTGATTATCTCTGGCTACGAGAAACAGCATACACAGGCGCAGAAATGGCGCAAGGAGAGCAGTTAATCTACACAGGCGGTGATGTGGTGGTCAAAGTTTATCACATCCTTAACGGACCGATATACGGCCTTGTTGACGGTTGGTGCATTATGTCAATCGGCTTGTGTTGAGTCAGTCGAGATAACGAATAAGGAGGCAGTATGAACGAATATGAGGATGGTCCCGCAGAACAACTTGAACAGGAATTAGCAGACTATGAGAAGCGCCAGCCTTCCGCTGCATCGGCTGGGTATGAAAAGATGGAGGTAATTAAAGGTACGAAGCCGCTTGCTATGTACGAAGTAATAAGCGTTGGATTCGGTTCTGCCATGCTCCTGAGAGATAACAAGCCCGTATGGGTGGAATCTCAAAACGATGAATATACCGACTGCTTGACTGTGAAACAGGCGGAGTCAATGGCGGCTATGTATCCAGAGTGTGATTGGCGCATTCACCTTATCGGCCCCCTATCTGAGTTTTATTATCAGCGGCAGGGAAACGAGAAATGGGTGATGTATGAAAAAGGTAAGGGATTCGCATAGCCCTCCTGAGTGGGGAGAAAGGAGACAGTACATGGTAAGGCAATTACAGCGATTCAGAGTTGGTGATATTATCAGGATGCCGCATTACGCAACATGCGGGGGATTCCGTTGCTGGAAAGTGATAGCTGAGATATTAGGAGGGGTCAAACAAGAAGGGACATACCAACTGCAACCGCTGGACGTTTCCGACAATGAGACGATACAAGTCCCTTGCTTAATTCTTGAGTCTCATCCTGAAATAACAAGGATATAAACTGTTTAGCGGCCACGGCCAAGGGGAGAGATAGGATGAAAACAAGAAACCCTCCAAAATGGTACGTTGAGTACCGAAACGATACCAGAGATTATGCCGTGGTAAAAGACGGATCCACCGACTCCCTGCATTGGAATAGAATTGAGGCATTACAGCGCATAGTCATTTTGGAAGAAGGGGAGAGTGGAGAATGACTTTCGAGGAAAAGAAAGACAGTTTCAAAAACGTAGCAACAGACGCTGATGGTTTCAATGTGTATCGGTCTTGGCACTTATCATCCATGTATGATGCTGGTTACGCCGCTGGCAAAGAAAGGGCGGCGGAGATATGTGATAACTTAAAGGGTGATTACGCCAACACCGGGCTTGCCACTAACTACGATTGTGCCGAGGCAATCAGGAGGGACGGAGAATGAGCGAGAAAGTTGAAGCGGCAAAGCATTGGATTGAGATTAATAAAACATCAAGACGGCCAACAGCACCAGAAGCAATAACGTTGTTAGAAGGTCTTTTATCCGAAATCCAGCGCCTCACCGAAGAGGTAGAAAGACTCAAAAACGAAAACATAAACCATTTTAACGAGATGTTTACCAAAAATCGGGAATTAATGGCAGAGATTACCCGCCTCAAAACAGCCCTATCAGGCCGCACATACTACCACGACAACGCAGCGGTTGAGGAAGAGAATAAAAGACTGGCGAGTGAGCTTAATGAATACAAGATTGCTAATAGCTTTGGCAGGCAGAGGGTAGAAGAACTTAAATCAGATTTACGCAAGTGTCATAGAATGTACGAACAAGCGGCAGTTAGATATTTTGAATTAGGTGGAGATGTGATGGATGATTATAACCAAAACATCACACGCCATGAGCATGTTGATTGCCCTGAAATGAGAGATAAAGCTGATTCAATGTTGTGGCATTGTGAACAAATCGTGAAACTTACCGCCGCCCTCCAATCCGCACAGAAAGAGACGGCAAGGGACTGTATAGCAATGCTTGACAACGTGTACGCCACATACAAAGGATTTATGGCGACCGGCAAAGGCATGATGGAGCTAACGAAGGACGCTATCAAGTCTCGCTACGGAGTGGAGTGATAAGAATTGACATACCATTAAAAATATGCTATGTAACGGCACAATACCATTGGAGACGGAATGAACATCAATGACCGCACCATAAACGCCTCGCAGCATTTCCGATTTTCCGCCGCTCAACAGGAAGGGGAAACTCTCCAATACATAATCAGTTATGCTTCGATTCTCCAGTCAGCCGAAATATCCACAAGCACATGGGAAGCATCAACAGCATCAGTCGCAAGCCCTTCTAACACAACCACATCAGCAACAGCCAAAATAACCGCATCATCCGGCCGGCACGAAATCACCAACACAATCACAACCACTACAGGCGAAACACACAAGCGCATTATAGCCCTTGTCGTCAAGCGCGACGATAACTACGCAGCAGGGGATTACAACTGATGACTGCCCCAGCAAAACAGAAACATGCAGGAGGCAGACCGCCTAAGTTCTCAGCCGCCGCAGAGATGCAAGCAAAGATAGACGAATACTTTGCTCAATGTGATACTAAAGATAAACCTTACACGATATCAGGGCTTGCTTATCACCTCGACATGACAACACAGGCGTTAAGAGACTATGGCAGAAAAGGCGATGAGTTTCTTTGCGTTAAAAAAGCTAAACAGCGGATTGAGTCCTGTTTTGAAGAGAACTTGACAAAAGGGAACGCGACCGGATCAATATTTTGGCTAAAAAACCACGCAGGATATAAAGACGCTATTGAGCAGAAGCACACAGGCGACCCCGATAATCCTGTTATCGTTCAACACATCCGCCCTTCAATCACCAGAGAGGAATGGTTAAAGCATCATGGCCTGGACACCGCAAGCGGGACCACAGTTAGCGGCACTTGAAGCTGATTGGTGCGATGAACTTTTCTTTGGTGGCGAACGCGGCGGTGGTAAATCCGATTTACAGCTAGGCTACCAAGAGGACGGAGCTTTAAAGTATGGCAAGCACTCAAATGGTATCATGTTCCGCAAGACGTATCCAGAGATGGAGGAATTACAAAGCAGGGCAGTAGAGATATTTACGGCATCAGGCGCGGCGTTCAGAACTCAGCCATCAGGCAATTACCCTTTTTCTAACTGCTGGTACTGGCCTAACGGCGCAACAGTCAAGATGCGGTACATAGAGAATGAGAAGGATTACGGCAGATACCACGGCCACCAATACACGCGAATCAGCTTTGACGAAGTAACTGAGTATCCAACACCCGACGGTCTTTTAAAAATGTTGTCAACTCTGCGATCAGCTAACGGTGTGCCTTGCTCCATGAGGTCAACCGGCAATCCTGGCGGCATTGGTCATGTATGGGTAAAGGCGAGATATGTTGATATTTCCCCGCCGTTTACACCTTATACTGACCCTGAAACCGGCTTTACTCGGATGTTCATACCTTCAAAACTATCTGATAACCAGATACTTGTAAGGAACGACCCGAACTATCGCAACAGGATATTAGCCGCGACATCAGGCAATGAAGCACTCAGGAAGGCATGGACAGAAGGCGCTTGGGATATCGTAGCAGGGGCGTTCTTCTCAAGGTGGGACAGTAACAAGCATGTTGTCTCACCCTTTGAAATACCTGCAGACTGGACGCGGTTTTGCTCTTTCGATTGGGGTTCCTCGCATCCGTTCTCTGTTGGATGGTGGGCAGTTTCAGACGGTACACTGCCGAAATACCCATCAGGAGCGTTGATAAGGTTCAGGGAATGGTACGGCATGGCCCGCCCGAACGTAGGTCTTAAAATGTCAGCACAAGCCGTTGCAAGTGGCATAAAAGAGCGAGAGAACGAGAATATTGCTTACAGAGTTGCCGACCCTGCCATATTCGCAGAGAACGGTGGTCCTTCAATAGCTCAATCAATGTTGCCTTTGGCTTGGAAGCCAGGAGATAACAAGAGGCAGCCAGGATGGACGCAGATAAACAATAGATTGATCGGCATAGACGGACGACCGATGATTTATTGGTTTAATACCTGTGTAGATTCAATCAGGACTATTCCTGGGTTGCAACATGATAAAAACAAGATTGAGGATGTAGACACAGACGGGGAAGACCATGCAGGAGACGATACGAGATATGCTTGTATGTCAAGACCGTGGATAATGCCAAAGACCGAACCGGAACCAGAAACAGACCGCTGGGACAACGCATTTAACGAAGAACCAGAAAACGATTGGAAAACGATATAAATCAAAGTGTTTTAGTACTGAGCGCATGGCATTTAGTGTAATAAAAATAGACAGTTGAAAATTGACCCCTTTGCCGCCTAACAGCAGCCAGGAGCAGACAATGGCATACAAGACCGACCACGCAACGCTTGTTCAGTGGTTTGAAGCAGCAGAGGACTCCACGCTAGACGCTAGAACGCTGTCAGAGCGTGATGCTGACTACTACGATGGAAACCAGCTTACCAAAGAAGAGCTCGATATACTTGCCAAGCGCAAGCAACCCCCTGTAATCAACAACCGCATCAAACCCAAGATTGACTTTATGCTCGGTCAAGAGTTGAAGTCACGCACCGATCCCAAAGCATTCCCCCGCAATCCTCAAGTTGACGAAGAAGCCGCCAACGCTGCCACCGACTCATTGCGCTATATCTGCGATAAATCTTCATTCAACCGCACCAAGTCACTCTGCTACGAAGATGGCCTGAAATACGGCACATATGGCACTCAGCTTGTAATCACCAAGAAGAAAGGCGGTTATGAGATTAACCCTACTCATGTCCCGTGGGACCGGCAGTTTTACGACCCTCATTCAAGGGCTAAAAACTTTTCTGATGCCAAGTACAAGGGCATTGTTATCTGGCAGGACAAAGAAGATGCCCTTGAAATGTTTGGCAAAGATGCAGAGAAGGTCTTGACCGATACATGGAGTTCGGCCGGTACAGAGACTTTTGATGATAAGCCCCATAACCGATGGGTAGACACCAAGCGCAACCGCGTGAGAATCGTCTACATGGAACACCTTGAAAACGGCCAGTGGTACGGCTGTTTCTTCACCAAGTCCGGTTACATCAAAGAGCCTGAGTTGTCACCTTTTGTGGATGATGACGGTGATTCAATCCCTTCCCTTGAATATCAAAGCCTTTATGTAGACCGTAACGGCAATAGATACGGGCAAGTTAGACAGTATATCTCCATGCAGGACGAGATTAACAAGCGCCGGAGTAAAGGGCTTCACCTTCTCAACTCACGGCAGACCATCGGAGAGAAGGGCGCGGTTGACGATGTAAACAAATCCAAAGCCGAACTTGCTAAACCTGATGGGCATGTTGAAGTCACCCCCGGCATGAAGTTTGAACTCGTGCCGACAAACGACATGGCCGCTGGTAACTTCCAGATGCTACAGGAGGCCAAAGCCGAGATTGACGCACAGGGGCCAAACGCAGCCTTGACAGGGGCTGAAAGCCGCGACTTATCTGGTAGAGCTATCCAGGCATTACAGCAGGGCGGCAACACTGAAACCTCCCTCCCGATTGACGGACTGAGAGATTGGGAGCATCGCAATTACCGCTTGATGTGGTATGCAGTCAAGAAATACTGGACCGCCGAGAAATGGATCAGGGTTACCGACGATGAAGATACGCCGAAGTATGTAGGGCTGAACATCCCCACAACCGCAGGCGAACAGATGATTAAGCAGCTACAGGTGCAAGGCGAACAACTCACGCCCGAACAAGCACAACAGATAATGATGGACCCCCGCGCACAACAGCCGGTGATAGAAAACAACGTAGCAGAACTAGATGTTGACATTATCCTTGACGATGTTCCTGATACTGTCACAATTCAGGCTGAACAGTACGAGCAGCTTGCACAGTTATTCCCTGCCATGCCGGATGAATTGAAGCCGATGGGCTTGGAAATCATGCTGCAAGCATCTTCATTGCGGAATAAAAAGCAGCTTATCGAGAAACTGAAAGGCATAGGGCAGAAAGCACCGCCTGACCCGGTACAGGAAGAAATCAAACTTCTTACGCTTGAAAAGCTCCGCAGAGAGGTTGCTAATCTCCGCACAGTCGGCATTAAGAACCTAGCCGATGCAGAATCAAAAGAAGCTGGCACTCAACTACAGATATACAACGCAGAAGTTCAGGCAATGGCACCTCAAACAGGAGAGCAACCATGAAAAGACTTATCATAACCGCCGCATTGATGACTTTGGCAACATCAGCCTTCGCGCTTCAGGAGTTCTATCCGACATTGTTCACCTCAGTGACCGCCAACGCATCATCGGCAGGGTTACAGACAGCCACTTACACCACCGCACAGCCAACTATTGTCAAGTTCCAGCCAAACGCCGCAGGAACGTACATTGTAGGCACTGGCACTCCGACCCCAATAGCATCAGCCGAGAGTGTCAGGATGGTTCTCAACGGAACTGTGACCTTTAAACTGGCTTCATCCGTTGCCAACAGCAAGGTATTCATCCAGCAGGGCAGTAATCCGGTGCAATATTAAAATTGACAAACTAGGTCAAAAGTGATATGGAGTGTCAAGAAATTGACGCCAAAATATTGACTAGAAAGGTTTAGACAATGGAAGATAAAATAGAAATAGTTGCGAAGGCTATTTTCGATGAGTGCAAAGAGCAAGGCATAGAGGAAATGTATTTTGATTCCGAGTGGCTTGATGCGTCAGAAGAAACCCGCAAAATGTACCGTACTATTGCCGAGAAAGTTTTGGCAGTATTGACGTAAAAGTGCCGCCGACTAACGGGCGAATTACAGCGCCGCCATGCTTAAAGGGCGAGAAAGGGCTTAAAAATGTCAGACCAGCTTGAGCAGTTCCTTAACCCACCGGAAGAAGAAGAAACGGGCGCACAAGAAACCACTGAGGCAGACGGGCAGGAAATAGTAAAGGAAGAAATACAGAAGCCGGAAGATGAACAGCGGGCCGCCGCCGCAAAAGAGACACCAGATGTGGAAGGGCTGAAACAGGCCATGCTTGCAGAAAGGCGCAAGCGTCAGGAACTCGAAGCAGAACTGGCAAAGAAAGCCCAAGAAGAAAAGCCGTATCTTGGGGAAGAGTACGAGGCCAGGTTTCAGGAGACGGAACAGCGGTTCCAAGCAGAATTAGTCCGGCAGAAACTTGATCTTTCAGAATCCATAGCAAGGGACCGACACGCCGACTTTGACGAGAAGTTTAACGTCTTCTCTGATCTGATTAAGCAGTATCCGGCGCTGTACCCTCAGATGGTTCAACAGGTCAATCCGGCAGAGTTCATGTATAAGACCGCCTCAAACGCCATGCGTATGAAGGAAATGGAAAACCCCGAAGAGTACGAGCGCAAGTTGAAAGAGAAGTGGGAAGCAGAATACAAAGCCAAAAACGAGAAGAAAGATACACCCCCTGTGTCAATAGCAGGTGCAAGAGGCGCAGCAGGTACGCACCAGGCCGCATGGCAGGGGCCAGCTTCACTAGACGACATACTCAAATAACTCTAACCCTTTGTGCCAGAACAGGCACCCGGAGAAAACATCATGGCAAATACAGCCGTAGCAGCCGGTTTGACCGTCCAGCAGTGGGACGAAAAGTTTTACACCGAATATATCAGGGCCAATCGCTTCAAGCGTTACATGGGAACGGATGAGAACGCAATCATCCAGATGAAAGAGGATTTGACCACCAAACCCGGCAAGACCGTTACCTATGCACTGGTCAACGCCCTGACCGGCGCAGGCAAAAGAGGTTCTGCAACACTGGTAGGGCAGGAAGAAAAGATGAACAGCCGCAGTTGTGCTGTTACCGTCGATAAAATCCGTAACGCCGTTGTTGTGCCGGAAATCGACGAGCAGTACAGCGCAATCGGCCTCCGCGACGCTGGTAAAGTCGTGCTTAAGGATTGGGTACTCCGCCTTACCAAGTCCGACATCATAACCGCGCTCGGCATGGTATCCGGCGACTACGCCGCAGGTATCAAAACCATCTGGCAGGCTACCGATGCAGGAGCTATCACCGCCGCGCAGGATGCATGGGTAACAGCCAACGTGGACCGCGTACTTTTCGGGGCCGCGGTTTCCAACTACTCCACGACCTTTGCAACCGCAGTAGGCAACGTGGATGACTCCGGCGACCTGCCGACCTATGCACGGCTTAACCTGATGAAGTCCCTGGCAAAACTCGCCTCTCCTGCCATCCGCCCGACGATGGTCAACGGTGACGAAGAGTGGTACACCGTATTTTGCGGTTCCAAAGCCTTCAAACGCTTCTCCGAAGATGCTACCATCGTGGGCTTCAACAAGGATGCAAGGGTACGCGGCCTCGACAACCCGCTGTTCACCGGCGACTCCCTGATTGCCAACGGTATGATTATCCGCGAAATTCCCGAAATCACCGACCTCGCCATTTCGGGCGGGACTTCTGCTGACGTTTCCCCTGTGTTTCTGTGTGGCGCTCAAGCCCTCGGCTTTGCCGTTGCGCAGCGGTCCAAGACCATCACCGACGACACCGACTACGGCGACAAGCAGGGCGTTGCCGTTCAGGAAATCCGTGGTATCCAGAAACTCATGTTCGGGACCGATGCATCCGTTGACACGACCACCAAGAAAGACAACGGCATTTTTACCGGCTTCTTCGCATGTCCGGCACTTGCCAGCGCATAACTAACCTGTCAGGGGGGCGATAAGCCCCCCGACTCATAAGGAGAGCATCATGGCAGGCGAAACCACTACCGATCTGGTCCCGACAACCGCGCTGATTTCCTCGGCAAGTTGCGGAGCATTGATTGCACAACCTCACACCGTGGCACTGAGAACAACCGACCTCGCCACTAACGACATTACCGGCGTTGCCAAAGTTCCGGCTAACTCCACTACTTTTGGCTTCTTCTTCTTCACCGATGATCTTGACTCCGGCAGCGAGGCGCTTGTCTGGTCGGTGCTTATCGGCACAACCGTTGTCCAAGCTGGTATCACCAATGCCGTAGCTAAAGCCGGTACGTTCTTTGCTTGCGCTGGTGGCCCGATCACCGTAACGGCTGATACAATCGTATCGTTGAAAGCCACAACCGCCGCAGCAACCGCCGTAGCCGGTAACTGCACACTTACCCAGTTTACACCACTTCTGATTAAGAAAGGATAGGGGGGCTTTAAACGGCCCCCCGCATATCACCATGAAATTTACCTACATTGGTTCAGCAAGAGAAACAACGGCATTTGATGTAACCTTTCCCGCAGGTGTACCAATCGAAGTAACCGACGAACACGCGATTAAGAAACTCAGCAACAACCCGCAGTTTGAGAGGGCGAAAGATGACAATCGAACAGTTAGCGGTGAAAGTGTTGAGCAAGCTGGGAGTACACCAAGCCGGAAACTCGCCACAGGCGGCAGACCTCGAAAACGTAACTGACGCTTATCAAGGCGTTTACTACATTCTGTTGGACGATGGCCTTGTAACATGGGCCTTGATGACAGGTGCAGAGTACACAGAAATACCTATTCGTTTTTCACTCCCTATTATTGACCTCATTTGTGCTGAGATAGCGCATTTCTATAACCTTCCCTCACCTCCCGAAGGATGGGGCAAAGTCAAGCAATCAGCAACCAACACAATCCGCCGTCAACTCGCATCCGGTCAACCTACAGAAGTAGTTGCAGCGGAGTATTTCTAAGTGATTAAACCCCTCCCCATAGGAGCAGGCTCAAACCTAGACGGTGATGCCACTTCCGCCGCCGATGGGGTAGCCGTTGCCTTCTACAATCTCTGGTTTGACCGGATGAACGCTATCCACACCGTTCCAGGGCTTATTCTCCACGACGACACCGGCGAAGTCGGCAAGGTTTACGAGTATTTCAGCAAGACCTTCGGAACAAGGGTAATCGTTTGCAACGGTAGGGTATGGACGCAGACATCTAAAGATGGCGCACTCACTGAGATAACGGGAGGTGCTTTATCACCGAATACACCGCCGACCTTTTGCGAAGATGTGAGCAGTATATTCATAGCCGCCGATTCCAAGATATACAGGATAGGCGCTACTCTTGTGCCGCTGGCTGGCAATTCTCCCGACCATGTAACCTCAATGATCTACCACGGCGGGTTTATCCTTGCGAACGGTCCTGAGATTGCCGGTGATGTTACCTACTCAGACGACAAGGTTAATGGTTATACGCTTTGGGAAGTCTACAACAACGAGTCCAAGCCTGACAAACTCCAGACCCTTGTGCTTGTGGATAACCAGTGGATTTATAACATCGGCCCCGAAACGCTGGAAGTGACGTTTTTCGGCGCCAATCCAGATAATCCCTTTGAAGCCAACAGGGGTAGGATATCTTCATTCGGAACGATTGCCAAGTTCTCGCCCGTTTATGACGGTCAATCCCTGTACTACCTGACCGAAGCCGCACAGAGTAGAAAGATTGTCCAGAACGTATCAGGAAGCGTTCAGACGATTAGTTTCCCGGTAGACGTACCTGTAGAGCAGTTTGAACGTGTAGACGATGCAGAGGGCTTCCTGATGGCTTTCAGGGGGCAGAACTTCTACTGCCTGCACTTCCCGACAGCCAATACAGAGATTAACGAGCAATTCTTTCCTGAAATCACCCTTGCTTACCATATCCAGAAAAAAGCATGGATTATATTGTCAAGATGGGATACAGAGGACGCACAGTGGAAGGCTTACCGAGGTGCGTCATTCTGCTACATTGAAGCATGGAATCTTCAACTTGTAGGGGGCAGGGACGGCAAAACCTATCGCATGTACTCTGATACCGAACTTGAGTATGAAGGTGAGTCTTTCCTTACTCACCGATGGAGAGACGACAACAAAAAAGAGTGGTCAAACCCCCGCCGTATCTCACTTGGCAAAGCCGGAGATTACAAAAGACCACAAGACCAGTATCAAATAGGACCACCGTATCTTAATAGACAACACGAATTGTCATACACGGACATGACCGATGCAGGAGAAGTGTTCAGGGCTTGCATCGTGTCCGGCAACATAAACCACCAGATAGACACTGCCAAGCGCCCTAATTACTTCCGCTACAACGTGAAGCGCGGGACTAATGAGTTTATTATCAACACCATATCCGAAGATGTTGACGCACTGAGGCGTTAGAAAGGTTAACCGTGAAGATACCAAAGAGTTTCAAGTTGATGGGGCATACCATAGATATAGAGATTGACCCATCGATGGTTAATGTTGTTGATTGTACAGGTGAAGCGCACTACCGATTCAACAAAATAAAAATACAAGGCGCAGAAGGGTATGTCGGGAGGCCACAAAGCAAAACCGAGCAGACATTTTGCCATGAATTTATACACTTTTTGCTATATTTCGGAGAATGCCACGACACAAAAGAACTGTACAAGAATGAGATTGTTGTAGATAGGCTTGCTTCTCTGTTGCACCAAGCTCTTTCAACGATGGAATATGAATAATGAGCCGCAGATTCGGTGAAATAGTCCCTGCAACCCCCGGCGAACTTGAGCAGTTCTATTTGCAGGTAGTGGACAAGCTAAAAGGCACGAGTTCAACCCTTGAGGAAGTAGACCAGCGGAGTAATTGGCCGGGTGCGCCGATAGTGGCAGACCTTGACAGGGCGATAAGGGGATTAGCTGATTCAGCCGTTGCACCATTAAGAGCGCAGATATCAGAACTTGAACAGAAGTTGAGAAACCAGCAAGGGCAATCGGCCAATATCATAGCCGAACTTGAGCGCAGAATAGACAGCATAGAAAAATCAGCGAGGTTCTAACATGGCAACCACACCAAAGCAGTTCATAGCAGGAACACTCTTACCGGCTTCACCAGCGGCGGCATTGGGCAGTTACGTTGCGGAGTACACGGATAAGCTGTATGAGTTCATATTCTGCAACACACATACCTCTGCCGTAGGGGTGACGATCAACCTTGTACCTGCCGCCGGTTCGGCAACCGCATCCAACCGGATTCTTGACTCGACAAACTACGTCCTGAATCCTGGCGAGACTCGCAGATTCGGGCTTGAGCAGAGACTAGCCACCGGCGGAACAGTGTACGGTTTTGCCACCGTAGCCGACAAGGTATCAGTTCACCTCTCAGGAGATAGGGTAACTCCTTAATGGAAAAGGGCTTTATATCAGAGCATCACCCTTTTGCGCGAGGGACTAACCGCGAAACCTGTTTTGAGGATATGCAGTTTCGCATCAGTTCCGGCAGAATTGCAATGGCGAATGCCCCTGATTGGGAAGTCTTTACTACCAATACCAGTGAGTATGCTTTTGATGTAAACGATTATATAGATTTAGGAGCAGAGGAAACCCCGCATTGGTGGGCGGAGGGAACGCCATACAAAATCCACTTGCACATCACGACACTGATAGCCAATGCAACGGGCGCTAATAGATATGCCAAATTCACCGTTCACATAGCATACGCTGGCACAGATGAAGCCTGGACAGAAACACCGTTTACCGCTGAATTGACCATACCGACAGGGACACCGGCTTTATTCAACACCAAGCTCGCAATAGGGACACTGACTTTGCCAACACACAAGATAGGCATGCACATTAAATGTAGACCCGTAAGGATTGCGGCCACCGGAGGCACTGAATACGCAAGCCATATCTTCCTGACGCAAGTAGGTATTCATGCCGAGAAAGACAGCGAAGGTTCAAGACAGGAGTTTATCAAGTGATTAAAACTCTAAGCCTATGCCCTGTTTGCTACAAGAAGATACCAGCCGACATTATCAACCACGATGGTGCGGTATGGATGTTCAAGGAATGTGACGTACACGGCAAGTTTTCGGCCTTAATGGAAACCGACTCTGCTTTCTTCACCGCCTTTTATAAAGAAGGGACATTGGGTAAGAACAAATCAATCATTGTCCATTCATACAACCAATGCAACATGACTTGCAAATGGTGTTACTACCCAATGGGCAAAGAGCGCATACCGACTGTTGAGGAAGTCAACCAGATTCTAGGCATGTATCGGGGCTTCAACATTATGCTCTCCGGTGGAGAACCTACCATAGACCCTGAGTTTTTCCTGAAAGTGGCGCAATACACAACATTGGGATGGGGAGTGTCGGCAATAACTAACATGATACAGCTTGCCGATGAACGATTCCTTGAAGAAGCAATGGCAAGCCCTTTGAAGGTAGGGAATACGCTTAATTTTGCCTGTTCTTTCCAGCATCCCAAGAACCATTCAAGCGAGATAACCAGTGCGAAGTTTCAGGCGCTTCATAATATGGAAGTACGGGGAGTCCAACCGGCCTGCCTGATGTTCTCCATTCAATCACTTGATGAATTGAATTGGATTGAAGAGTTCTATTCACGAACAAAAGGGCATTACCCCATGATACGGATACGGGGAATGTTCAGGAATTGGGCGGCAAATGGGCTTAAAAAAGACTTCTATCTGTCTGACCTTTACAAGGCTGTATGTGAGAAGTTTGGCAAGTATTCACCCGTTCAGTCCGTGAAGTCGGAACACTCAAACCTGTATTGCCTGTATCTGTCTCTTGACGATGGCACACAGATTTCACTAAGTTGCGCTCCTGACGTTAACGACCTTGATTACCACCAATGTTCAAGGCCGGTTTATATGCTGGCAAGGGACTTAAGGTGCTACCCTGTTCCGATAGCTCAAATCATAAACGAAGGAATAGACAAAGGCTGGAAAGACGGTTTCAGCTTGGAAAAGGAGGCTTAATATGTGGGTAGCAGTAGGGACGATAGCAGCGGCGGCAATAGGCGCGGGCGCTTCATATATGGCCTCAGAGAATTCAGCAGACGCAGCGGGAGCAGCAGCCGACCAGCAGGCGCAATCAAGCGCAGCGGCATTAGGTTTGCAGCGGGACCAGTTCAACTACCAAAAATCACTGAACGAACCATTTTACAAAGGTTCAATGCCTGCCTATTACCAGCTATTGAGCGCCGTAACCGGACAGCCGCAGTCTTACGTTGACCCGAGCGCACCAGGGGCTAAGACTCTGACAGATCAGGAAATCAGGAACGCGAACATCGCTGCTATTCAAAAACAGTTCCCTGACTGGACTGATACACAGATTGCAATAGGTTTGAAACATCCTGAAAACCTGCCGTACCAATACGGGACAGACTATTACAGAGATGCAAGCGGAAACATAACCACTCAAGCCCCCGCAAGCGCCATGAAGTCAACCGGAGTATGGCAACCAACTGAAACACCCGCTTACGCATGGCAACAGCAACAGGCCAACAAGAACAACAGCAGGACTTTAAGGGCATTGGGCAGAGAAAACAGCTCTTACGGCATGGGCGAACAATTCAAGACTCAGCAGAATCTTGCCGCTAATGAATACGATAAACAGTTATCGCGTTTATCCGACCTCACCAACGTAGCAAGGGGCGGAGCATCGACCTTGACCCAAGGCGGAAACGCTTATTCAACCGGCGCGGCTAATAACCTTATTAACAGCGGAAATAACCAAGCAAATGCGACTCTTGCAGGCGGGATGATGCAACAGAACAACCTATACAACGCAATCGGCACCGGCATGGGCGTATTAAATACCGGCCTGAAAGCATACAACGCCGGAAGTTGGGCGCAACCATCCACATATAACGCTAACAAGCCAGACGATGAGTTCACCTAGGGGGCATTATGGCAGACGTTGACTACATGAAATATGCCGCTTACATGGGCGCACGTAACCCGATAGCTACGGGCTTGAATGACTTGGGCGATACGATTGACCAAGACCGTAGAGTTAGAATTGCCGAGCAGGAAGGGCAGCGCCGGAACTCGCTGGCTGACTTGCAGATTCAGAACGCACAAGCGACAGCCGCAGATACGGCGGCACATCAGGGGGCGTTGAAAAGTGTATATGGCGCACCTGATATGCAGACCGCCTATTCCATGCAGATGCAAGCAGAACAGCAGCAGAAAGCAATGGAAGCCGAGCAGAAGGGATTTACCAACTATCTTAACACCGTAACCGCACTGGACAATGTGAAGGGTATCGACGCTGACACAAAGACCCTTATTGCAAAAGAGTTTTTACGACAGAATCCGAAGTATGCCCCGATTGCCGATGTATTGACCTATGTTGACTCCAAAGGCATTAAAGCCGCCCGTATGTATAAGGATGGCGAACTCAAAGACCCTGTGAATGGTCAACCTTTACCGGCAGGCTACTATGAAACCGAAGGAACGTGGACGGGCGATATTACTAACCCTGTCAAGTTGACCAGTTATAAACTAGGTGCAGACCCGACAGCAAAGAAAGCGGAATACAAAACCCGCAGTTATGATAAGGGCAATCAGCACATAACGGAAGAGTCACAGGACGGCGGCATGACTTGGAAACCTGTAGCCACAGCGCCAAGATACAAGCCGCAATCAGGAGGGGCAGGCAGACCTGAAAGGGACTTGCCTTCCGGTATTCAGGATAAGATTTCTACAAAGCTCGAAATTTATAACGACTGGTCAACACTGAAAAACAATTTCAAACCTGAGTTTATGCCTTCAACTCCGGTTAAAAGCATCAATGAGATGCAGATTAACCTTAACAAGATATTCGGCAAGAATCAAGCCGCAGTTGATTGGTGGACTCAATACTTTGACGCACGAAACATCATCTTGAAAGAGCGTTCAGGCGCAGCGGTAATGGAACCGGAGTTCAGGCGATTTGAACAGGGTACTATTGCGGCTAACACAAACCCGACCACAGTTATAAACTATCTTGACCGCAGCGAAAAGAAATACAAGCAGCACGTTGATTCCTACCTTGAAGCCAACAGGAAGAACCACCCTGAGTCCGTCAAGGCTTTTGAGAATGCCTTTGGGTACCAAGGCAAATCATCACCGGCAACAACAGGCAAAGCACCAAAAACGGCAAGCGATTACCTCAACAAGTTCAAATAGGGGATACCATGCCAACCGTACAAGAAGTATGGAAAGACCCTGACTTTTTACGATTGCCGCCACCTGAGAAAACAAAGGTGATGCAGGCTATCGATACTGACTTTGCCTCGTTACCTTCTGTTGAGCAGAACAAGGTGATAATGCAGCTAGGTAGGCAGGGTAGACCGGCAGAGGCTTCAAGACCCCCTACCATTCCACAACAGCAAGCTATTGACGAAATGGGGGCAGGAAAAAAGCTACTTACCGGAATAGGCGCAGGTATGTATGACGCTTATAAAGGTGTCCAGCAAGCAGGGGCAACGCTTGGCAATAAGGTCGGTTTGGTGGATGATTCCACCGTTCAACGGATTACTCAAGAAGGAGAGGATGCAAGGCGGGATTTTGCGCCTCTTAAACAGCAGAGTAAAGCGGCATCAGCGGGTAACTTCATCGGAAAGACTGTACCTTACTTGACCGTGCCGGGGGGAGTGGCAGGGGGCGCAATATCTCGCGCTGGTACTTCTGCCCTTGCCGGTGGCTTGATGGGCGCAACAGAGTTTGTACCCGAAGGGGAAAGCCGACTAGCCAATACAGGATTAGGGGCTTTATCCGGCGGGGTAGCATCGGCGGGACTGTCAGGGCTTGGCAAGCTTTACAACACATTTGCCACGGATGCAACAAAAGCCCTGCCAACCCAACAACTAGCCGACAAGTTTAATATACCAGTAACGCTTTCAGAGGCTAAAGGGCAGGGGAGCAAACTAGACACCCTTATGGAGCGAGTACCTTCTATATTGGGTATCAGAGGATTCAGGGAGAAACAGGCCGCAGCAGCAAAAGACGCGGCAACAACACATTTCAGCAAATACGTCACCGACCCGAATCAATCTACAACCGCCGCCATGAAAGATGTCAACGACAAATACATTGATAGCCTTTACCAGAAGGTTAAGCAATCCACGCAATCATTACCATCAGGGGCAGCGCCAGAAGTAAAGAAAGCTGCAACTGAATTACTTGACCGATACCCGACCATTTTTGAATCAATACAAGACACCAAGCTGAAAGGCATACTTAAAAATATCATTGAGGATACATCTACAAAAAATAAAACTATAGATGTCATGGACGAGTTAGGAAACCACAGGACTATCGCCGGTACATCAGGAGGCCACGCCAAACCACTAGCAGTAACCGTGCTTGATGCTTCCGGCAAGCCGATAATGAAACAGGTACAGGCCAAGGTATCCTTTGACGATCTATGGACACTCAGAAAGGCTATTGGGGCTGCTAAGGGTACAGCAGTCAAGCAGGGCAATGATGAAGCGGCAAGCCAATTCAGCCGTATTTACGCCTCTGTGAGCAACGACATGGATAATATGCTCAAGCAGGCTGGTGGCCCTGCTATAAACGAGTTCAAAGCGGCGAATGAAGCGTTCAAACAGTACAGCCTTAAATTCGATGTAATGCGAGAGGCATACGATAAGGCAATGGGGACAATCGGAGCAGGAACAGCGGGGTTCTTCTCCCCTCAAAAGTACGGCACCGCCTTAAAGAACCTAGCCAACGACCCGAAGAACAAACCAAACATAAAATGGTCACCCGGCGAAATTGACGAAATGACCGGCCTCGCCAATATTCTGCAAGTCACCAAGAGAGCAGGGCAGTATCTGGAAAACCCCCCTACCGGAAACAGATGGGGGGAGATAGTCACAGGTGGAACAGTAGGAACGGGGGCATACGCAGCAGGGGGACTGGCTGCAACAGCAAAGACAGCAGGCGGAGCAGCCGCAGCCGCTTTAGTTACCAAATTCATCACCACAACACCGCTAGGCAAACGCCTTGCTCTTTCAGCATCCAAACTCAGCCCAACAGGGCA
>Ga0137426_1000043_pt1 | contig 38557 bp, 58 predicted proteins | sample EasRivERMZT660_2_FD_102308 | JGI IMG/M metagenome (GOLD analysis project Ga0137426, IMG submission 102308) | Soil microbial communities from meander-bound floodplain in the East River, Colorado, USA - East River MetaG ERMZT660_2 | ecosystem: Environmental > Terrestrial > Soil > Floodplain ...
ATCTCCCTGCTTCAAGAACTTGGACTCACGCATCTCGGAAACTTTGGGCATCTCTTCTCTTCTCCTACTCAGTCGTCCTGTGATTCGGCCGGGGTCATCGCCATCGCGGCCCCAGTAAGGTTCTAGTGCTCTCACTTGCTCCGCTCGGTCAGCATCGCGTCGGCCAGTTCATAGGCAATCTTGGCGGCCCTGAGCTTCCCGACATTGCCATAACCATCAGTGGTGAGATAGTCGGCCCACGTCTGGTTGCTGACCAGGGCTGCTACCGCCTTGGCCGCGAAGTAGTCCCGCAAACTAACTGGCAATTCGAGCACGACTTGATCGCCACGCTTTGTGTCTTCCACTAGCACACCCCTTGCAGTAGGTCTTTCGGCCTAGCCATTTAGTAGTGTCCATCGAAAACGCCGAGAGTGGCATCACGCGAAGGCAACCAGGGCACCGCCTCTGATCTGCCGGTATCGCGTAGAACTCGTCACCTTCGTGCGCAGCATGCCGCGTGTTGCACGCTCGGCAAATAAGCCTATAGGCTCCAGACCTGTCGTGCTGGAGTGACATCACTGTAGATTCGCCGTCTTTAGCAAGCCAATTCATAACGCGCCCGCACGGTGGACACACCATTCCATCAGGAATAAGCGTCTCAAATTGCTCGGTTGTAGGAACCGTTTTACCGTGACGCTTCGCACACGCGCGCATCGTTGCGAACCGATAATGACGATGGCAATACTTCGCGTTGCCAAGCCGACGAAAGGCAGGCGAATTACAGTCGGCACGAGAGCACGCCGGCCCGCCGTCATTCGCCAAGGTAGCCAGCCTTTCGCAGCACATTGATCGCCCGCAGCTTCGGCACGTCCGACAGGTGCAGGTAGAGGCGCGGGTCGTAGCGATGCCACATCAGCACGAGGTGATCGAACGCCGTCAGGCTGCGCTCGAGCCACGTCTGCTCAAGGTCCAACAGCCGCATGTCCCGCACGAGACACTGACGGCTCTCGGTGTCCGAGTAGACCCGCTGCTCGCGGGGGTCCCAGCCGGGACGGTCCATGTCGATCGACACGCGGCGCACCGCGTCGGTGATGCGATAGCCGCTCACGACTCACGCTCCAAGTCGCGCAGGTCGGCCCACAGACCCGTGATCGTCTCTATCAGCAACTCGCGCTGCTCCATCGACAGCAGGGCCGACACGCAGCCGAAGCGTTTCTGGCTGACCAGATCCGCCACGTCGAGAATGGCCTGCGTGTTGTCCGGCTCGGGCGGAATCCAGCCGCGCTGTTGCATGATGGCCCTCGGAATGTGTATAATTTCCATCTCAGTGCCTCCTTGGGCCACCCCTGCTACTCACAGGTGGTGGCCCTTCGTCGTTCACGTTGAATCCGCTGGTAGTGCAACTCGATCATTCGCTCGATCAACTCGGCCGGCATGTCGTCGCACATCTTGCCCTTGCCCATGCGCTTGGCCCCCTGCTGGCACCTCCAATCGCAATAGCGTTTGTTCCGATAGACCCGCAGCCCCAAGTCGGGGAACGTAGCGCCGCAGAACGTGCAATGCGTCGGCACCGGCTTGGCCTTGCCCTTCTGCCGCGCTCGGCTCGCACAGATGCCGCAGAAGTCCCCGCGACAGCGCCGGCCACAGGGGCAGTAGTTGGTCACAGCAGAACCAGGCAGACACCAACCAGACCGACAAGCACCACAGCAATGACGTAGGGCCACACCTCGAAGTAGCCGTACTCGTCTGACCGTGTGTCTTCTGGGCTCAGTGGATTACGATCGCGTCCGAACGGCATCGCCGCCATTACTCGTGTCTCTCCAGCAACCGCTTGAGCGCGCATTCCTCCATCATCAGGTCGCCGTGCTTGGCCGAACGGCAGAGCGCCCAGGTGAACGTGATGGCCGCGCCAAAGAGCACGGCGCCAGCAATGATGAGCATGTTCATGTCAGTCTCTCTTCGGTGAAGTGCCCCGATCCTTCCGTCGCGCTCGGGGCCAACGCTGCTTACCTGCTTACGGGCACTGGTCACACAGGAACGACCACCACGTCCCGCAGACGCCTTCGACCTTGCACCAGTCGATCGGCATCATCACCGCGAACGCCGATAACGCCGCCGCCGCCAACGCCGCACGAACCCAGGTCTTTGCCTTCACGCACGCTCCTTTCGTTGGGGGGTTTACGCTGACAAACGCTGCACGATGCGGGCGAGGTTTTCGTTCTGCACCACAACCCCGCCGTTCGGTTCCGCGAACTCCCGTGCCAGTTCCAATTCAAATCGGTGCTGATACGGGCCGAAGTGGTAGCGGTCGAAGTGCATCGGCTCCTTGTTGTTCAACTGCCGGGAGAGCTGCGCGTAGTCCATCCTGGCGCGATAGGCCGCCTCTTTGATCGAGATCCCCGTGCGCGCCATCGCCCGAACCACCTTCGCCACCAGTTCCCGCGACTCAGGCGTCGAGGCCCACGCCGCGCCGGCTCCAACCGCCACCAATAGCACCCACAGCGGGCCATACACCGCACGCAGCCGCGCGCAGACATACAGCGTCCCAAGAATCACCACCACCAACCCGAGGCAACCGACGCCGACCAAGAGGTAACGGAGAACGGTTTTCATACAGACCTCACCTGCAAATAAATTGCGTATCGGTTTCCGTCTGACACGCGCAGACTCTCCCCATGACACGCCTACTGGTTGCCCCCGAAGGTTCGCGCCGCGGTCCCACCGCGGACGTCATGCTGCGACTGGAACCTCCCGTCCCCGGTCGCTTGCATCAGTTCCGGCCGCCAGCCGAGGGACCGGAACTGCCCCCCCTGTCGCAGAAGCCGGCGGTTGTCGATGGGCAGACGGCCGAACTGCTGGCCGCCATCAGCCGCGTGCGCTTCGCCACCGCGGCGCTGCGAGAGGCCCGCGCCGACCTCCTGCGCCTGATGCGGAAGTACCCGTGAGGCCGCGTGAATCGTGTAATGTGGTCGAGGCGAACAGGTGTGGCCGAACGCGAAAACAGCGCGAGAAATTATGTAACCTACGCCGTAGGCATAGTTTACAGACCACTCATTATCAGACACGCGCGGTTTTGCTGGCGATTCCGCGGCCATCGTTTCGGGCACCTGCCAGATCATACGGCTTCCTCGTATTCCGGCGGCCACTCCGCGATTGTCTCGATGGGGACGTGTGAGATTTTGGACAGTTTCAAGGCCAACGCCAGCGAACACCTGCGAGATTTGCGGAGGACGTTACTCAGGTGCGACTCCGTACACCCCAACATCCTTGCCAATCTCGCGTTGTTCGTGCCGGTAGCGACCTGCCAGTCCTGAACAGACTGGAATGCGCGTCTGAAGTGTTTAGCCATGCCTTGTTTGGGTTCTCCGTGAGTGCTGCGAACATACTACGCAAAATCAGAACGAAAGCAAGCATAATTCTTGAGGTTGTGTAGAAAACCCGCAAGTTGTTGACCGCAAAAGCGTTGGACTCTGACCTCAACTGGGGTATGTTTGCTGACAGCAAACCGGACAGAGAGTCACATGGCACATCAGGACGCCGCAGCCCGCGTGCGACAGCGGATTAGAGACTGGCTGGAGAACGAAGGGCGCGGCGGAAAAAAGCGGCTGGCGGATGCCGTCAACTCGCGCTATGGGCACACCAAGGGGGCGAGCTGGGTCACGGGGATCGTCAAGGGGCCGGACAATAAGGGCCAGGATCTCCGCTTGTCTAACCTCGATGACGTTGCGGAGGTCATGGGCATCGCGCCGGGTGATCTGGTCCGGCACCCCGACAAGCACTGCATCGAAGTCACGGAGACGGAATTCCGCATTCTTCAATACATACGGGCGATGCCCGATACGATCCGCGCCGGGTACGTCAACTGGCTCGATTACCTGTTCAAGTTCAAGCGGGACGCGATGGCCGAGCAGGCCAAGGAACGGGACCACCGCACGAGGCGCGCCCGACGACACGAGAGCAGCAACGCGCGGCCACACTGACGGGCCAACCCACCTCACAAGCCGGGGCGGCTTGCGGTGCCCAGCGGGTCGGCCCGTCAACCTCGTTAGTGAACCACCGTCCCCAGTGAGTAAATCGTCACCGTCTCCTCGCCGGACGTGGCGTTCGTCACCAGCAGCTTGAACTTCCGCGTATTGGACTGCGCGATGGTCATGGTGCCGCTCAGGGTGACATCGGTCCCGGCCGTGACCGTGATCGTCTCGGCCGCGTCCGCGGTGTTCCGAATGTCGAACTCGATAACGTCCCCCACCTCGGCGCAGGGGATGGCCGCGACGAGCTGCGCCGCGGTCGGCGTCACGTCCGACCGGTTGCTGCCGGCCGGGTCACGCAGAATCAGCCCGCCGATCACCTCCGAGGCGCTGTAGGTCGAGACGCCTGCCGTGGCGATGGTGGTCACGGTGAGCCGTGGGCGGAACGCAATCGAGCGCCAGTCCACTGCGGGCGACGTGCTGAGCAACAGCTTGAGCACGGGCGACGAGCAGGACAAATCGCCCCACAGGTCAGACGTCCGTACCGGCTCGGCCGGGGTCGAGACCGATGGCTCCGTCGCGCGGCCAAACAGCACCCGATCATCCATGTTGAAGCGGTCGGGGCGATTCGTGTTGACCGGCAGCGGTGGGTCGTCCGGGTCCACAGGGGGGTCGTCCGGGTCCACTGGCGGGTCTTCGGGAGGAACGATCTGCGTCAGCGTCACGATATAGTCCCGAGAGGCCGCGCGATCGTCGTCATCCGTCAGAATGACCGTGATCGGATAGGTGCCGGCCTCCACTCCGACGCCTGTCAGCGTGGCAGACGTGGAATCCACAGAGGTGAACGTGAGCCCTGACGGCAGGGTGCCTGACGTGGTCCACACGCAGGGCGTCTCCACGCAGGTGCCAGCGAAGGTCGCTGATGGATACGTCGCGCCAACCGTGCTATCTGACAGGACCGTGGGGCTCAGAATCTCAGGCGGCGCGGTGACGGTGACGGTGCCAGAATTGTCGCCGCCGAGCGCAATGTTCGTCAGGGCGGTAATCGTGGAGATATTCGCGCCGATGTCCGTCCCGTCCGTCGCGGCGTTGTGATACGTGCTGGTGGACTTGAGCGCAAAGTTACCGGCCGCGAAATCGACAAACTCACCCGCGAGTACCGCCGTGGTCGGGGCGAACGTCTCCGTACACCCGCCGGGGTAGTTCGCGCACGTGACATTGGCGACGACGTTGTTCTGCCAGACCGACGTGCCGGTGGTGTGCATTGTCCAGCAACCAGTGGTCGTCGCGTTGGTGAAGTCGCCCTGGCCGCACGAGAGGGCGCCGGTCACGCCGTAATTGAGCTTGTACCCGATATTGTCGCGCCAGACGAAGTTCTCGGCCGCCTGCTCCACGGTCTTGTAAAGGTCGAACCAGATCAGCGCGTTGCCGGTTGTCTGGAGAAAACTGTTGTGGGCAACAGTCACGTCCAACGGGCCATTGGAGGTCGTATTGTTCGGCCAGTAGGCATTGCTGCCGTAGGTCGTAATCAGCAGCAACCGCACGCTCTGGCCCCACGCTGTGCCGATGTCGTAGAACAGATTATTGCTGATGGTCAGATCCTTGAGCCGCGCCGTTTGGCCGCCGCGTCCCATGATCTGCATCCCGCCCGCGGCGTTGCGGACGATGTTGTTCGTGAAGTCGATCTCCCCGACGTAGGTCGAGTCGTTGCCGTTACCGGTGTTGGCCGGGGTAAACAGAATCGCGTAGCCGTCCTGACCGTCTTCCCACACACCGTCGAAGACGTTCCCGTTGACGGTGATCCGGCGCCCGTTCTTGATCTCGAAGATGTTCTTGACGAACCACGTTGTCCCGCTCGACGTCGGCACGGTGCCAGAGGTTCCAGACGCTCCAGTGTCAACTTTAGTCACGGTCGGCGCCGTGACGGTCCAGTAGATGTTCTGGCCGCCCGAAGACCTGCCGTAGACGCGGTAGTCCACGGCGTTCGTGACCGCCGCCCATGTAATCGACACCGAACCCGTCGATCCTGTCGTGGTCACGCACTGCTGCGCTGAGGCTCCCGACGTGGCGGTGCCGTTGACCGCGGCCGGGTGACGCGCCACGACGCGGTAGCAGTAGCTGCCGGCGGCCAGCGTGCCACCCGTGGTCGAGGCCACCACGGCCACCGACTGCGGCGTGCCCACGATGGCTGAGCGCCAGGCTGGTGGCTTGTAGAAGTGATTCTTCTCAACGGTGACGTCGGACGGGATGATCCCCCAATCCACGTCCGCGCCAACCGATGGCGTCGTGCTCAGGGCCGGTGTCACCGTGATCGCATTCGAGGTGCAAGCCGCCTCAGCCACCGCGGTCCCGCAGGTGGCGACGTAGACCTGTTCCTCGACGCCACCGGCATTCGCGACCGTGATGGGGAGGCCCACGAACAAGTCCGTGCGACCGGAGAGCGTGAACGATGACGCGCTCGCGGCCGAGGCGACCGTGATGTCCGGGTGGCAGCAGCCGCCAGCGCCGCCGAAGATGACCCCCTCGGCGCCGCCCTCGATGTAGTTGTTGGTCAGCGTACCGCCGGACGAGAACGAATTGAAGTAAATCGCCTGCCCTTCGCTGGTGGCCTTGATGTCCTTGATGTAGTTGTTCGTGATGATCCAGTTGTTCACGTGGACGCGCATCCCGCGGAACTGGCCGGATACCGGGTTGCCGTAGATGTACACCTGATTGACGGTGAAGTGCGCCGGGATGCGGGCGATGGAGTCCTGCTCTCCGGTGTTGTCGCTGTCACTCCCGAGTTGAATCAGTGCCTCGCCGCCGTACGTGTTTGACGTGAACGCCAGGTGCTTGAGCGTCCAGTAGCCGCTGCTCCCGATGTCGCTGGCCGTGCGAATCGCAGGCGTGTTGTTCGTTTTCGCGCGCAGGATAGCCAGGTTGCTGCTCGTCGCGAGTGCCGGCGTCATGCGAATGTCAGCGGCCGGGAACTGCGAGCTTGAGATGAGCGAGCCAGTTGACGTCACGCCCGTGCGAATCGTGACCATCGACGCACCCGTGTGCGCCGGCAGGACCAGCGCGACGTCCGTAGTCGTGCCCTCTTGCAGCAGAATCGAGTCGCCGCCGACACTGGCGTTGATCGCCGTCGTCAGATTGGCTTCGGTGAGCGTATACGTGCAACCAGACGCGCAGAGCGTGCGAACCGTCTGAGCCTGAGCCAGCGCCGGCACCAGTGCCAGCAGGAGAACCAGTAGTGATTTACGACCCATGAGTGATAGACCCCGCATCTTTCCAAGTTTGTCCGTCGTCCCGTGATACTTCCCACCCGACTCGACTCCCGCCCCCAGGCACGGATGTCCACACCGGGCGCACCTTATACGACACACTGTCGCGCACGATCGTGATGGCGCCTTCAAACGACTGCGGCGCGATGAACTCCGTCGGTACATAGGCAAAGCGAGGATAGGAGGGCATGGCTAAATGGTCACTTCCGTGACCTGCATGGCTCCGACAGCACTGGCCCACACGGCGGTCACAATCCCCCAATAGTCGGGGCGCGTGGAGCTGTTGACGACCACCGTGGGCATCTCCCACCGCTCGCCAGGGTCGAGAATCCAGGTGTAGTTTTCCGATGTGGCGCCTTCGCCGTACAAGATCCACGCCTGCGCTGGGCTGTCGTTGGTCAGCTTCAGCGTGAGGCGATGCGTGTTGGCGGCCCGCACGGTGGTGGACGTGGTGGCTGCGGCCACGCGCGTGGTGGTCGGGGTATTCACCACCTGCGACCCCGGCACAACGATAAATTCACCCGATGGCATTGGTAGTCTCCGTTCGTTCCGATCTCATGGCTTGACCGTCTTCTCCCAAAATTTTCCGACACGCGACCGGATGGTCTCGGCCCCGACGCCCATCCCGACGCTGTTGGTCCCGAGTTGGACCATCATCACGACTTCGCCGGCTGCGTTGATGACTGGCCCGCCTGACTGCCCACCCACGAACGTGGCGTCGGTCATAAACAACGGCCCGCCGATGCCATCGTACGGAATGTAGGTTTCCGCTGAGATGTGCGTGAGCCTGAACAGGGGTCGCTCGAGGCCGTAGCCGTAGCCGAACGAGGCGATCTCGTCCCCGACCTTTGGGTTGTCCGCGGCCAGCTTCATGGAGGGCCTACCGCTGTCCTCGATGGACAGGACCAGCAAGTCCTTCTCCTTGTTTTTGGCGATGACCTTGGCCTCGGCCTGGTCAGCCCAGAGCTTGACGGCCTCGCAATGCGCTGCGGTCAAGATGAAATCGACGTCATCGTCATCCTTGTCCTTGGCCTTACTGTTGATGACGAACCCCGTGCAACTGGTGCCGGCGTCGTTGCGCTCGATGGTGACGACGGACTTCTCCAGCGTTTTCACCAGTGCCGTCCAATCCGTACGCGCGTGCAGTGGCACACCGCAGAATGCGTAAAGTCCCGCCACGACCGCCACGAATGCACGCCTCATCACCAGCCCCCTATTCAGTCACTCTCACTCGCTATACCCATATCGACAATCCGCGCAGACGGTTGGGTCGTGGTACAGCCCATCGCCGCGTACTCCGGTCCAAAGCGCCGCGTAGGCGCCGCCAGCTCGGAGGTTGCTGACGGCTCCGCACTGGGTGCAGGTAACGTCTCGTCCAAAAGGAGGACCGCTAGCAACGAATACACCGCGTTGTCCACCAGCGAGTCCCGCAGGCTCTCGTGCTTCGGCGTCTTGCCGCTCACCAGTTGCTTGATCCGACTCCATTTATCCGTCAGCCTCACCAGCACACCCGTCAGCGCAGGCACGCCCATCGCTTCACATTCCCGCAGGTTGCTCAGCGGGTCGCCGTCATGTGTGTAATCGTGGTTCTTGGAATCGTGCAGCGCCCGAATCTCATCGAGCAGTGCCACGAACGCCGGGTTCCTCACTCAGTTTCCTCCCGCACCAGCAGCGGCCCGAACGGGGCTTTCGGTGGCGCGTGCTTGAAATCGTCAAACGTCCATACCCGCTGATCGGTGTCGAAGATCAGCCCGTGCCGCAGCACCACGACGTGGTAACTCTTGCGGTACTTCACCTGCAACAACCCCTCGTCCGTCTCGGACCACTTGCGCTTCACCACCATGCGCGTGCCGAGTGTCTCGGCCGCTCGCTTCAAGTGGGTCCACCACACGCCACTCTTCAGCACTGACGGCGCTTCGCTCCCAATGGCGATCAGGGCGTCCTCATAACTCACGCCCAGGAACATGGCGAGGCAGGCCACGCCGCAATCAGACTCGTGCCGCTGGGCGACGACCCTGATCAGCGCCTTCACGCCACCCGCCCCTGCTGCGTTTCAAAGTCGAAGTTGTGCTCCCGCACCGAGTTCAGGTCCGTCACGCCGTTGGTCTGCTCGAAGGTGACGTAGCCGCGCATCTGCGGGCGCCCGCCAATCTTCGGCTTCAGCATGTAGCCCTGCGTCTGGCAGAGACACCCGACCTCCACCAGCAACTGCCGGCCGCGCCACGGGAACTTGCCCATCTGGTGGGTGTGGCCCAGACAAATCAGGCGGTAGCGGCCGAGGCCCAGGTCAAACTCATGGTCAGACAGCCAGTCCTCGACGCCACGTAGCGCCGCGCCAGGAGTGCGGCTATACTTTTCTGGATGACCCAACCAAGCATCGCCGCAGGTCGTGAACCAGTCTACGGAATCTCCGTTCGGTACGTGGTGACGGGCCACGCTGACGTTCGGATAACGCTTAGCGAGGGCGGTGACCGGGCAAAGGATGCCGCCCGCCAGATACTTGACCGCATCGACCATGTCCTCAGAGAGACGTTCCCGGAGACGTTTCTCAAGGCGCGCGTCGTGGTTACCAATGACGACTTCGACACTGGGGAACGCCTCACTCATTGCCTGCATGACGGCAGTGACGCTGGCCCACTCCTCTGAGAAACTGACCCGCCGGTAGTGGGTGTAGGTGCTCAGGGCGTAGCTGTCTGACAAGTCCCCGATGCAGATGACCTTGTCCGCGTCGGCCTCCCGCGTCAGCATGTCCGCGAACATCCCCTCCTCGTGGAAGGGCGCATGGACATCAGGAACCACGAGAATCTTCTGCGTCTTCCCTGGCCGCTTCGCCTTCGGCCCCTTATAACGGTCCTTGCTCATCTGGACCGCCTTCATCCACTGCGCCCACGCCGCGTCGAAGCTGTTCAGCGGCTCCAGGATGTTGGCGGGCTTGGCCTTGTGCCAGCCGGGTCGCTCCGCGCAGGGCTTGCACCGTGCGGAGTTGCGGTCCCGCATCTTATTAGTGCGGCATTCGGGACAGACTGGCTCTTTACCCTTGGGGTAGCATCCCAATCAGCGTCTCCTCATCGCTTGGACCGCTCGATCTGTTCCCATCGGATCAGCGCCTCCATGTCGAACGGGTCCACAATCACCTCGAAGCCCATCGAGGCGAACGTCTCGGCATCCTCCAGCGTCATCGCCGCGTTGCAGACGTGCCTCGTACCATCTGGCCCGCGAGTGTCGCCCTTGGGCCTGACGATGGGCGTGAACCGCTTGTCGGACCACCACGCCACGATGCACTTGACTACCGGCCGCCCGTCAGACACGCGCTCACCCAACAATCTCGGTAATGGTTCTCGACTCAGCCTTGAGGGAGTCGATGCGCGTCTCCAGCTTCGCCACCACCGCCGCGAGGCCGTCCATGCGGACGTTGGCCGCAGACGCCAGCGCAATCGCCTGATGCGCCAACCCCAGGACTTCCGCCACCTGTCGGCGTAGGTCAATCTCCTGCTCCGTCATCGCACCACCAACCACACACACACCGCCAAGAGCGCCGCCGTGACGAACGTCAGCCCGATGGCCCACCAGATGACCGCGAGCCGGTCAGCTTCCTCCTGGGCCGCCAGTCTGGCCCGGCGCTGGAAGCTCGTTTCCGGCGGATGGCGCAACAGATTCTGTTTCGCTGACTCGCCCTTCATTGGCGTCCCCCGTTCCTGATTCCAGAATCTGGAATGGTCCATCTGCCGTGACGTCTGCCAACCGCCTGAACACCTCCACCAACTCGGCGTACCGCTTGTTGTCGGCGCGGATGATGTCGATCAGCGGAATCACAGAATCTTCCCCGTCCACGTCACCGTCCGGCTCCGCGCCACGTCCTGAGCTGACACCTTGCCAGTCACGGTCACGCCGTCACCCTTCTTGGCCGCCCGCTGGATCGCGTCCCAGTGCTGCTGCACGATGGCCTTCAGGTCGTTGACATCAGCCTCGAGCTGGGCCAGCCGCGCCTCTGGGTCGCTGGGCGCAGGCTGCTCGTCTACACGTTTTCCCAGCGCCTCGATGGCATCGCGCAGCGGGCGGAAGTCCCAGACCAGCGGTTCAGTCATTTCCACAGCACCTTGACTAATTCGATGATGCCCACCACGCCAGCCGCGACCCCGGCCCCAATCGCGCTGTCTTTGCGGCCAGACCGCGGCTCGCCCCGCTCGTCCTCGCGGGCCTCAATCTCCTGCACGGCTTTCTGCACCGCTTTCAGCGCAGAGATGTCCTCGCCGTGTCGTTCGGTCTTGCCGTTTAACTTGTCCAGGCGCGAGTTGAGCCCAGAAAACCCCGTCTCCATCGACCGCGAGAGCGCACCCAGCGCGGCATAGAACTCGTCCCGATTTAACTCGCGCTCCATTACCATTTGTCCCCAAAAGAAAAGGCCGCCTGTCTCCCCCGAAGGAGAGTCAAGACGGCCTCTGCGTCCTGTGCCGGATTCAGTTGTCAGCCTACGGTGCCACCCGCTGGCTGTCTTCGCTTGCGCTTTCGCCTAAACTGTGTGCTACAAAGGTAGCATGGTAGACACGCTTGCCGCGCTTTTCACCCTCGCCTGGGTAGGTGCTTGCTTCATCATCTTTCTCGCGGTCCTACTGTGGGCCGTTCGGTTCCTGCTCGGACTGTAACGCACCAAACAAGGTCAGTAACGCCGTCTTGAATGCCGCCGGCAACGGCGCGCGAGACAGGCGGTCTGTCCCGAACGCGATGCGCGAGCCAGTCCCAGGCGCCACGGCCCCGAGCCACGTCATGGGGTTGGTCCCCATGAAGCCGGGGCTGCGGGACTCGGCATCGGCTAGTGCCTCTTCCAGCCCCATCAGCCGCTGCGTCTCAGCGTTCACGTCCTTGACACCGGGGACGTGTTTCTCAATCCCCGTCTTCAACCCTGTCGCGATGGCCTTGTCCGTGTGTGCCCCGATGTCGTTGACGACGGTCCCGGCATCGGCGGCGCGGAACGCCCGCGTGGCCTGCCCCTGCGCCTCGCGCTTCAAGTCCTGAGCGACGGTCAGCGGGATGCCCTGTGGGTTCGCGCCGCGCATCGCGCGAATGCGCCCGACGATGCTGGGGGTTTCGTCGCCCTGACCAAGTTGCACCCGCAGTTTGGCTTTGTCAACTACTGGCCGCATTGGTGCCGCCACGTCACGCATGGAGACAGGACCAGCACCGGCTTGTTCTGCAGCGGCAATCATCTGGTCGGCTTGACCGGCTGACGCCTTCGCGCTCGCGCCAACCTTCTCGGACTGCCCTACAGGTACGCCTTCTTTCAGGAACGACTCAATCAGTTCGTCCTGGCCGTATTCCCTCTGGAGTGCCTTTGACGGCTTGAGAATGGCGCGAGAGAGATGCGGGGCCACCTTGCCAGCGATGGTCGCCAGGCCACGACCGATGCCTTCTCCAGCGGCGCCCATCGCGCCCTCTGCGGCCATCGTGCCGGCCACACTGCCAGCCGTGCGAGGCTTACCAGTGCCCAACTGCTCCGCGATCAGGCCGAGGCCCGCGCCACCGGCCGCGCCAAGGCCAGACGCCGCCATCGCCGGCAGGAGCGAGGCTCCGGCCGTCATGGGGGCAGCAGCCAGCCCACCAGCGATTGCGCCAGCCGTGGCCGGATTGTTCTTGATGGTACCCATCACGGCACTGCCGATGCGCGAGAAAGGCATCCCGGCCGCTGTCGGCTGTTGTGGCGCCTGCGCCGCAGCGGGTGCGGCGTTCTGGCCGCCAATCGCCGCAAGCACGTCCTGCTCGGACGGTGGCGCGTCAGCCTCCACTTGGAACTTCCGCCCGTCGCTCAGCTCGATGAGGTACTTGGGCATCTACTTGATCTCGGTGATGGACTTGATCGAGGTGGCGCCCTTGCCACCGGGCGCGGCGGCCGGTGCAGCGGCCGGTGCCTCGCCGCCAAGCACCTTATTTATGCGCGCAATCTTCCGATTCTTGAGGGTCTTTGAATCCTTCGGCCCAGGCAGAATCTTGCGGGCGCTCTGAACGTCCAGCTCGGTCAACACGCCCGTGTGTCCCATCGCTCGCGCCCACAGAGGCGTGAAGGACTGCACCATCGCCTCGTATTCGGCCACATCGTCATCGAGGTTCACCTTCGCCGCCTGCTGCGCCGCTGCGCCACGCGCCGATGCGTACACCCCCTCGTTCACGTTGATGCGATCCGACAGTTCGACAACCGAATCCAGCAACGGCTGCACGCGCCCGCCCGCGGCTTTGCGGTTCCGCTCGTCTGTCGTGGGTGCTGCGTCGAAATCCTTACCCACGGCATCAGTCTTCGACGTGACTTTCGTCACCGCGTTACCGTCAGCATCAGTGGTGTGGATCTGGATGGCTGGAGGACCCCAACTGGTACGAGTCTCGGCCAACTGCCGCATCGCCTCCGCGATGTCGATGCGCTGGTTGGACAGCCCCTCCAGCACCTTGTGATACCGCTCCGTCTCGGCGGCCCGGTCGGCTTGCGCGTTCGCGTCCTGCGTGCCGCCGTACTCAAACTCCGGCTCGCCAGCCGCGTTTGTGGCGGGCTTCAGCATTGGGCTCGCACCGTACTTGGCGAAGTCCACCGCCTGCTCGCCGGTAATGCGCGCCCCTTTCGGCATCATCCGAATCCGGCCCTGGAACTTCTGCTCGGCCTGTAGTTCGCGGGACGCATCCCGATCCTCGTCGCGCTTTTTGCGGTCGTCGTTCAGCCCTTCCTGCGTGGCTTGCCGCAGCCGTTCCGTCGCCTCGACTTGCTTGAGGTCGATGTCGTTGCGCCGGGTGGCCTGCGCGTTGACCATGTCGGCCTGCCGCGTCTCCTCCATCAACTTCTGCTGGCTGATCTGCTCAAGGAACTTCTGCTTCAGCAGCTCCTGAAACGCATCCCCGCCTGCGCCCGCCGCGCCCGATAGTGCGAATCCCATTACACCCTCCGCGGCAGCACAGTAGACGTGACCGGCGGGGGCTGCTGGCCCCTCGGTCGGCCCAGTGCATCACCCAGCGCCCCGCCCAGCGTGCCGAGAATCCCGCCGATGCCCGCCGCGTTTTCCCAGCCAGACGGTTGCGGGGTCGCACTCAACTGCGGGGGGGTCAGCACCTCGCCGCCCGTGAACTCGTCGCCCGACAACAGCGCGAGCATGGCCTGCTTCGCCATCTCTGACGCCGCGCCACGCCCGCCCTCTCCCAGCGCCGACGCCTTCAGCCCGCCGTTCACCGTGGCGTTCTGGATGCCGGGGATGTTGATCGACAGATCTTGCAAGTTGCTCAGGAGGTTGCCGGTCACGGCCTGCTTGCCGCGACTGCCTCGGGCGGTTTCAGAGAAGCCCTTGCGCGCCAGGTCGAGCGAGCCCGCATTGAACTGTGCGTTCTGCGCCGTGCCGTACTGCTGGTTGCGGATGGCGTCCCGCTGGTTCTCAAGCAACGCTTCGACGTGGCGACCCTCAGCCGCGCCCTGCGCCTGGTTGCCCAGCACCGAGCCGACATCGCCGGCAATCCCCAGTAGGTTGCTCCAGTTGGATGGATTCGACAGCCACCCCATGATGCCGCCGCCCCCGGAGGACGCGCCGCCCAGCCCGAGCGCCCCCAGATCCATTGCGCCCGGCAATCCTGCCGGAACACCCGTCGTCACCATACCGCCTCCTGCACCAGACGCCCCTGCGGCACCCGCCCCACCAAACACACCGCTCCCCGTCGCCGCGGCATAGCCAAGCCCGCCAGCCGCTGGCGCAGCCATCAGATACGGCGAGATGTCATTTAGGAGCTGCAACCACCTGTCCCGCTCCGGCTGCACACTGCCCGTGCGGTCGTTGTAGGCAAACCCGTCAGGGACCTGATAGTTTGGGTCTTGCCGGCGCCGCATGTCGTGATACGCGGCGCTGTTCGGGTCGTACTCCTCGGGTCGCCTGTCGCGTGCGGTATCCATGTGTTAGAGTCCACTCAGAAGCGAGATGAGCGCCTGTTGATTCAGCCCCGCCTCGGCCAGCGCCTTCTGGAGCGCGATCGACATCCCGAAGTGCTCGTCGCTCTGATTCAGCCCGAGCAACCCGAACGCTGGTCCGAGCGCAGCTAGTTGGCCCTCGCGGTTCTGGTCGTTCTTCCCCGCGAGCAGATCCGCGTCGTAGGCAGACTCGGCATCACCGCGGGCCGACAGCAGCGTGTCCACCTGACCGTCAAAGGCGCCGCCCATCGTGCCCGTGGCCGCCGCCCGTTCGGCCGCCGCCGCACGCTTCCGCTCATACGACCGCTGTTGCCCGATCCGGTTCGCCTGCGACTGGGACGCGAGGTCGGGGTCGCTCAGGCTGGCCGCCGTCGGATTCATCAGTTTCAACAGGGCATCCACGAACGCCTGTTCGACACCGCTGACAGCGGCCGGCGTGGTGGTGGATGGCACAGTCGCGCCTCCGTCGTCAAACTTCTGACCGCCACCACCCTCCGGCTCGTACCCGGGGCTGGGGCCTGTCCCGAACTGCTCGTTGCCCGTCCTCCACGCCCACCCGCCGTCGCCCCACGTCTGACGGTCCCCAATGACCGTGACCATGCCGTAGCCGGGGATGTTGTGCAGCCTTCCGCGGGCGGTACCGTCGCCCCTGTCAAGTTGCACTGAGCCGGGACCGAACGCCTGGTCGATGAGGGGGGCCACGTCGCGCAGCGTGCGCTCGTTGGTGTTCCCACCGCCGAGCAGGCTCATGATCCATTCACGGGCATCCCCACCGCCATACGGCGCCGGGCCGGTCTGCGCGGACGGTGGGGTCACGGGCGGGATCGACGTGTTGTTGCCGCCGTAACCGCTGATGCCGGTGTTGCCATTCGGCGGGGTGTAGTCGGTGGCCGTCTCGTCACGGTTGGTGGCCGTGCCGGTGCCGCCCCCGCCGTAGTCCATCTCGTCCAGTAGCGCGTCCTGATACCGTGCGCGTTTACCCCTGTCCATCTGATTACCTCGTCCTGATCTCGATCTGTCCGTCGATATTCACGGTGCCCGGTGTGAAGTTCGCGGCGTCCGAGCGATAGATTTCCACTTGGGCAGAATTGGCATTGACGAACGCGAGCCCCATCGTCCGTGTCCCGGCATCAATCAGATACACCGGGTTGGTCGCCCGCGACTTCGACATGAACCCGCCAGGGATCGGAAACATCAGCGGCGAATTAGTCGCCCCCGCTACCGTCCCAGTCAGCGAAAATCCCAGATGCAGCGCGTCGCCGTGTTTCCACCAGTCGAACGTCAGCACTCCCGAGCTCGCCACCGTGAGCGTCCCGCCGCCGGTTGCCGTGAAGTAGGACGCGCCAAGGTCGGTGCCCCACTGCGCCTGCGTATACCGCGGGATCGCATGGGTGCCGTCCGAGCGGTGCTCGCGCGTCCACACATGATTGATGCGGGCGACCATCTCTTCCAGCCGCGTGACGACCGCGGCCAGCGAGTCCCCCACGATCGTGCCCAGCCTCACGACAGCGACTCCTGCGCCTTGAGCGGAACGGAGAGGGCGTCCAACTCCCAATACGTCACACCAGTGGTGTCGGCGTCACCCAAAGTGAACTGCACCGCCGCCAGTGACCCGAACCCGCTGTCTCCCATGCGCCGAATGACCCGCGTCTCCGTGCCGTCCGCTGTCAGTAAGGCCGTGGCGGTCTTCGTCTCCGCACCGAAGTCCCGGTCCACCGTCAACGTGATCGTGGTGGCCGTGGAGGCTTCGGCCATCAACATGGCATCGTACGTGAGCACCCGCGAGCCCAGGCCAGCCGGGAAATACGGACGGCTCGTGATGTACGCGCGATACCCTAAATCCTCGTCAAGATTCGTCGTCGGGTCGTCGTGCTTGTACAGGAAACTGGTGGTGTGAAAGTAGAACGGCTTCAGCGTGAACTGTGGCGAGGCATCCTGCACCCAATCGCTGCCGCTCAATACGAGATCGGGGAACATCACCCCGCACGCCAGCGAGTATGACCCGTACCTCGACCACCCGCCGGTTCTGGTGTGGTACACCAGAATATAGAGCGACCCCTTGTAAAACCACACCTGATCGCTATGGCCGTGGAAGATCGCAAACGTGTTCGTGGGGCTGTCCCACAGGTCGTCAATCGGGCGGCTGATCAGCTCCAGCGTGTCTTGGGTCGAAAGGTGGTAGACCCCGCGCGTGTTCCCGAAGTAGAGCGCCGGAGCGCCCGCCGCATCCACGCCGGCCACGATGCTCTTGTCATACGCGCACCCGATGACGTTCGACACCATGCGCGCAGAGTACGGGACCAGATCGTCACCGGTGGGCACCAGCCGCCAAATCTGGCGGCGCTTGAAGACGTAGATAACCCCGTTGATGATGGCGAGTGCCGTCACGGGGCCGCCGCCGTCGTTCTCCCCGATGTCGATCCAGTTCTTCTGCGCGGGGGTCGTGCCGACCGCCGAGGTGTTCGGGATCGATTCGTCATCGCCCACGTCCGACGATCCCAGGACGCGCGTGAACCACACCCGGTTGTTCTTCGGGGCCGTCTGGCCGGCAGACGCCGACGCCTCATACGCGCCAGCCATGAGGATGCGGTTCCCGTCCGAGATGATGTACTTCGCGCTCGGCGGGGGGACGTTGATGCCGGCAATCGACGGGGCATCCCCCGTGTAGCTGGCCGGCGCCGTCGTGTCGTCAGTGGTGGCCGATGCGGCCACGACAGTGGCGATCAGCTTGTAGTTGCTATAGACGTCATCCGGCGAGGCATAGATCAGCCAGTGCGTCTCTCGCTCACCGGGGAGTGCCGGCCGAGTGATTCTCGCCGCCGCGCCAGCCCCTGACGGCGTAAAGACGGTGGAGGCCGCGGACAGTTCGCTGCGGCGCACCGTCGTGCTGCCAGAGATTTCCGCCCACGCCAGCCTGTAATACCGAGCGGTGGCCGCATACGCGCCAGCGCCCGTATTCGCCACGGTCGGCGCCGCACTGGGCACCGGCAGGCCCACCCGGCGGATGTACGTGCCGTCCCACACATGGAGGCGGTTCACGCCGTTCCCGTAGTAGGTCAGAAAGCACTTACTGTTCAGGGTCGCCCCGTTCAGTAATGGTGTCTCCCAGGCGTCCCCACTCGGAGCTGCCGGCGCGTCATCGGTGGTGGGCGTGACCCAGTTATAGATCCCCGTCGAGGGGCGCAGCAGCCGGATCGAATGCGCGCCGATTGGGGGATAGTTGTAGGCAAGCAGCTCGGCCGCGCTTTCGCCGCCCACCCTGGGAAGATGCACCACCGCGGCGCGTGGATAGTCAGGGTCGGTGCCAGAGATGTCCACATGGGACGCCCCATACCGACGTCGGCACAGCCCGCCCGCATAGAAGTCCACATTGACGGCGGCCACGCACTCGTCGTCACGCAGATCGACGGGAGAATCGGCACTATTCATGCCGCGAATCCCCGTCCAGATGAGGCGGTCCTTCTCTAGCCTCATTAGCTGAGGTATTTGCAATACATGGTGTTGGCGTCGTCCAGTTCCCCACTAGTTGCTGCCCGCACCACGTCGAGGTCGTCAGCGACGAGCGTGTTGCTGTCCACCTTTAAGGGGTTGTCATCACGCAGGTCTTCCACGTAATGCACGAACAGAAACGTCAGATCGCCAAAGACGACGGGGATCGTAACTTCCGTTGCCCAGGTGTCATCGGCCCATGAGTCATCAACCCAAGACCCAGTCGCCCAGAGGGGAGGCGCGAGAATCATACCGGCCCCCACGGGGTGGCCGATCCGTCGCCGGTCAGGATCACGTCGTTGATTTCCTGCACGTTGGCATCAATCGGCGCCGCCGCGGCCGCCGCCAACACCGCCGCCGCTATTTCGGTCCCGAAGTCGGCTGCGGTCGCTGCCGCCGTGATGACGTTCGCGGCCAGCGCATTGACGGTGCCGACCGTGCCCGTGACGTTGCCGCCGACGTTCCCCGTGACGGACCCAACAGCTCCCGTGACGCTCCCCACGCTGCCCGAGATGTTGCCGGTGATGTTCCCGACAATGTCCATCGTCTGGTTCGGCAGGTTGATGTTCGTGAGTCCTGCGCCAGCTACGCCGATCTCCGTGGTATCCACGAGGATGCTGTCCACGTTGGTGTCGATGGTGTCGATCTTCCCGTCCAGCGTAGTCCCAGTGTCTACAAGGATGGCCGCCGTGTCGGTCTTGATCGCCGCGATGTCCGCACTAAACGTGGCGCCGACAGGCGTGCCTAGGCGCGACTCGAGGTCGTCCACGAAGTTGTCGATGGCGAGAATGTCCGCACTCACCGACGCGCCCGCTGGGGCGCCCAGTCGCGTGAAGGCATCACCGGCAATGGTGTAGACCTGCACCGTCGCCGGGATCGCTCCGGTTCCGGTGAAGGTAAACGCGAGCAGGTCGCCGTTCGTCTCGGCCTGCGCGGGGGCATAGGTGTGATAGCCGTTACCCTCGTGCGTGCAGGCGCCGGACCCCACAGACCCCGTGGCCTGTACGCCGGCATCCACCGTGACGGACACCGTGACGGCGCTGGTAAACGCGCTCCCGTCAGTCGCGCTCACCATCTGAGCGCCCACCTTCTGGCTGGCGGTATTCTTAATCACGGCACGATCCTTCCCGGCATGAGCACGACGTTAGAGCCGCGCGCCCAGGCGGCGACGAACGTCACGGGCGTGCCGCCGCCCGCAAAACCCATGTTCATCAGGAGCATCAAGGTCATGGCGTCACTTGTACCACGCGACCAAGCTCACGCCAGTTGCCGGGGCCGTGTTGCCGCCAGCCGTCGTCGTCGCGGCAACAGACCATCCCGCATTGCTGAAGGTAATCCCATACGGCAGGGCGAGGTTCGCCGCGCTCGTGGCCGGGATCTGAATCGTGAACAGTGGATTCGTGGTCCCCACCGTGACCGACGCAGCCGCCGTGTTGTAGAAATGCACGAACGTGACGGCAGACTCCGGGTTGTAGGCGTAATAGCCGTACAGCACACCAGCGGACGCCTTGACGACCTGCGCGGTCGCCACGAGGATGCTGGACCCATCGGACCCCGACGCCATAAACGTGGTGCATCCGCCGTTGGCGCTCGGTGTCAGCGTGCCCCAGACCGCGCCCACTTCGTTCGTCGCAAACGGCTCGTAGTCCGCATCGGTCGGGCCTGCACTCCGCTCTGACGGCGCGGCTGACCGCACGCCGAGGGCCATCACGCCAACATCGCCCGACGTATGTTGGGCGTCTTCCGCCTTGCCAAGATTCGTCGCGCCCGTCCCGGCGATGACCGAGGTCACATCGACATCGCCAATGTCCACGCCGCTGTTCGCCGCCAACTTGCCGATGGCGTTCGTGCCCGCCGGAAGCGCCCCGACCACGTCCACCTGAAGTTCGGTGTCAATCGCCGCGGCCAACTCGGTGAGCGCCGCGTGTGACACTGGCTGCGTGACACCCGAGCCGTCTACGGTAAACGTGCCTGAGCCAGTCGCCTGCACCGCCAGCCGACCGCCTGTCACCTGAAGGAACTCGTAGTCACCGTCCGTGCCGCTTTGTGCCGCAGGCGTGTCGGTGCGACGAGCCATCACGACAATACCGGGGTCAGCCTCGGCGCTCGCCACATCCTCAGCCTTGACCGTCGTCGCTAGTGTCGCAAGATCGCTATTGGTCACGGCCACCGTGCCGTCAACCGTCAGGGAGCCAGCGCCATCGCTGACAGGGATCACCGTGCCGCTGGCGACCCCCTCGACCAGAAGCGCCCTGCGGGAACTGATCCGCACCGGAGCAAACTGGTTCTCAGTGACGGTGCCGGTGGCTGCATCATCGAACTGCCCGACCACGCCAACCGCTTGCACGCCGGTTGCAGTCGTGTCGAGGCCGTTGACGACCGGGACGGCATCTACGGCCGTGCCATCAGCGCCAATACTCAGCTTCACCCGCTGGTGCTTGATCCCGCCGATGTCATCGGAGGCAATGGTGTCGCCGCCGGTCCCGGCGTTCAGCTCTGTGTTGTCTGCCACTTATCCAACTCCCAAGGCCGCAAGCGTTTTCACCGTTGGCCCGCCGCCACCGCCGGCCCCTTTGAAACTCGCCAGCGCCGCGAACCAGACACGAGACGCACCTAACGCCCAGTCCGCCTGATCACTTGTCGTCGCGGCCACGATCTTGTATTGGCTGCTATAGGTCTGGCCGAGGTCGTTGTCCTCGTTCTCGCCAATTTGCGTATAGCCGCCAGCACCGTCAACCGCCCATGTCGTATCCCCTCCGGTGTGACTGGCGATGGCAATAATGACTTCCTCCGCTTGCGCCAGCGTGCCGCTCGCCACGTTCGGAGCCGCGGATGTGCCAGTGTTGTTTGTGGCGACGTCGTTGGGTGTCGCGCTCATCCCGCTGAACTCAACGATGTCGGCCTCAATGTCAGCACTACCGGCCCCGGTTTCAGTCCACGTCAGTGTGTGCGCGTTCGTGTTCGCGGCGATTTTCCATCGGATGATGACGTGGGAATCCGCATCGCCGGTCGCCGTCGAGATATTCGCCCACCCACCCCCTTGGTTGTCGCTCAGCGTCAACTCGGCAATGGTTGTCGAGAACGTTGCCTCCACGCTCACAAGCAGATTGCCGGCCGCGGCTGGCGTATGGCTGACCGTCGTCGTGCCGGAAAAGTTGACGCGCGTCTTTTTTGTCGGCGCGGCGACCAGTGCTATCGCCATCTCGGGTGTGTCCTCAGAGACAATATGAAGATTTGTCGGCGCCGGCACCTGCCATGACAGCAGGCCCAACGCCACGATCAGCGCCGCACGCATCACAAACGGACAACCCGAAGGTTAGCCGGTGCAACGGGCACGATCACGAATTGCACCTGAAGTGGCGCTGACTTGACCGACTCCAATACGGTCGTCCCCATCGTGCGAATCGCCACTAACTCGATCGTGTGCGTGCCGGGGGTCATGGCTGGAAACGGGGCCACGCAGTCATAGCTCCCGGCGGCGCTGGCGGGCGCGCAGATAGCCCCAGTCAATGGCTGACGGGTGCCATCCACGAAGACCGCGTAAGTGAGCTCTGCGAGCTCGCTCGCGCTCGCCTGTTGTGTCCACCCGAGCCGATCGCTCGACACAGCCGGGGATTGTGCAGACAGCGGCATGGCGATCCCGCCAACCATCAGACAGATACCGAGCAAAATCCGCATGTTGAGCAGCATCACCAGTCATACTCCTTTTTACCCGTCCAAGTGAATCCGATATAGGGTGTTCGCGTCGTCCACTTCGATGTCGAGCGGATGCGCCGCTCGCACGGTTGCCAAGTCCTGCGCGATCACCGTCGTGGTGTCTTTCTCTGGCGTCAACACCGCCGCTCGCAGTGTCGCGATGTACGCCTGAAACGCCAGGTTCAGATCCGCCATTACGCCGCACCGATCCAGCGATATTCCCAATCCCCGCTCGGCCGGCGCTTCGACGCCATATAGATTTGCCCGCCGTGAACAATCGATGGCCTGCGGGTATGGCTGGGAATCTGCACCCGCGCAATCTCGTGCTTGTGGTCCCCGCACATCAGGTGCAGCATCAGCGTGGGCTTGGGCGCCGACTTGGGCGCTGCCTGCGGCGCAAGCGGCGCGTCTGGCGGCCCGTCCTTGACCGTCTGGACATGCGCGTCAGGTTCCAACCGACGCCACAACGGGAACGCCGCCACGCACACCAGCGACACCCACGACGCGATGAGCAGGCCCGCCAGCACAATGTCCCAGGTGTGATGTGTCATCGCCACGACTCCGCTGGATACTGCCCGCCCAGCCGTGAACGTCCCGTCCGGCTCACGCCCACCACCGGCAGTTCATCACCGCTCCACCGCTCGTACTTCAGCCGCGACAGACCGCGCATATACGCCTGCTGCGCCAGCGCGTAGCGTTCGTCGTCCGTCTTCTGGTATTCCTTCATCAGCGCGTAGTCCACGAGCATGGAATGGAAGTCCGTGGGCAGCATCGGCTCGTCCGCGTCGTTCACGAGGTCCGTCAGTTCCCGGCGGTAGTCCACGTAATACGTCACCGCGCCCGCAGGAGTCGGCCAGAGGTAGAAGGCGTAGTAGCGTGGCCGCAACGCCCCGATGGTGATGCTCGCCAACTCAGTGCCGCCGCTGGCATCCTCATGCAGCGTCACCGTGCCCACCGCCGCGGCTGAGATGTAGAAGTCCTCGATGGTCACGAACGTGCTGATGGCCGCCGAGACATTGACCGCCGTGGTCCCCGTCATCGTCACCGATACCGTGCGCCGATAGCCGCCAGTGGTCAGACCCTCGATGTAGGCTGTCCCGGTATCGCTGGCGCTGGTGCTGTCCACGAAGATGCTGGAGGCGTCCGATGGCTGCGTGGCGATGGCGACCCGGCCGATCGGCACGTAGTGCGACGGCGTGCCGGTGTTCGACGCCGCGTCAGGTTCTACCCGACGATAGCGGTCCATCGACATCACCTCCAACGCGAGGTCATTCGTCCGTTCCGAGATCCGCAGCACCCGCGCCACCGCTTCCGGCAGGACATACCGCGCCGTGCTCGCCACCGAGGCGAAGCTATACGGCACGTCCGAATCCGCCAGCCGCGCCAGCCCAGGCTCCCGCAGCGTCACCCGCAGCCCCTCGTTCACGTACCGCTTGATACGTGTCACGACGCCGGCCGGGGGCGAACTGTTGGCGTTCGTGTCCGCGTAGACGGCGGCCAGAATCTCGGCAAACGTCAACTCAGGACTCCATCCCGACCAGCGTGGCGGCCATGTGGTCGTTGACCGCAGCGGCATACCGCTTGTGAGCGGGCATATCGTGGTGGACGATCTGGTAGAGCACGACGTGGACCGGCGGAATCTGCGCCTTCTCCTCGCGCGCCACGGGGAACTCCACGAACAACTTCGTGATCTTCCCGGTCGGTGTCTTCTCCGCACGCACCGTCACCGTCATGTCCGAGAGATCCTTGCGAAGCACACGGTAGATGCCAGGCGTGAGTTGCGCGAACAGTTCCAGTTCCCGGTCGTGATGCGTCTCGATGGCCTTGTGGACCGGGAAGTTGTTGTAGTACACCTCGTGGCCCAGATTGATGAATGGGCCACCATTGGGGTGGAACGCACTGACGTTCGGGTGCTCGTCGTTCTCCGGCTTGAGCGCCTTCTTCATCGACTGCGCCTGCCCGCTGAGCAGTTCCGCGAGGTCGTCCTTGGTCAGCCCAGAGGGCTGCTTGTTCTGCGCCAAGACTTCCAGCAGCATCTGGAACTTGTCGTCGATGCTCAGCACTTTCTCTTCCTTGTTCGCCATTTACGCGGTCCTCCGTTCGACCGCCAGCAGATTCGTGCCCGAGACAATCAGGTTCTCGTCGGCGCCATAGGCCGTGGCCACCGCGATCTTTTCCGTGTTGCCCCAAGTGGTGTTGGCCGGCGGGGCCGCGCCCTCGATGGTGCGCTCCACGCCCATCGCGCTCGCCACCGCGACGTTATCCACGCAATGCGTCCGTGCCTTGACGGTTCGTGCCATGTCCCTCTCCAGAAAACTCGGGGGCGCAGCCCAGCGCCACGCCCCCGACCGAACTACGGGTTGATGCGAACGTCCACGAAGTTGGCCTCTCCGGTGACGCCAACCTGTGCCATGTGACCGATGACCTGACCGACGATCAGGTTGCCTGCCGCCACGACGACCTGTGCGGCTCCGGCGACCGTGCCGGGGCCGAGGACCATCGCGCCGAGTGCCGGCGTGCCAGTCGTGAGCACCGAGCACGTACCCCAGGTCAGAATCCAGCCGAACTCGTTCGCCGCGATGACGTAGGTGGCGACACCCACGATCGTTCCAGTCGCGGTCGTAACCGGCAACTGAATGACGCCCTTGTACTTGTTCTGGATCAGCCCGAGACGCGAGCTGGTGGTCAGCGCCACCTGAATCGGGTCTTTCAGATTCAGCGTGAACGCCGTCGCGGACCCGAACGCCGCGTGGCTGTCGATGGCGTAGGTGTAACCCAGGCCAGGAGTGACACTCACCTGAAGGAAGCCGCCGTCGTACTGACCCACCGTGCCAGCCGTGGCGCCGGGAGTGCAGGTGAACGACGTCGCCCCAACCGCGACCGCTGGCGCGGTCAGCGCCAGGTGGTTGGGAACGATGGCCGGCCCCTGGATGACGTCACCAGCCACGAGGGCCGACGCGCCAGCCTTGACGTAGCGGAACACCCGTCCGCTTTCGTCCATCGCCCTGGTCCCCAGCTTGTGCGCCTGGGTGGCAGACGAGATGAGGTCCGCTTGGCCGATGCCGATGGTTGATGCAACAAACTTCGCCATGTGCGTTCCTCCTTTCTACGTGATGCTCGAAACGACGCCGAGGCGCCGAGGGTTGAGAGTCACCAGGTTCGCCATCGTGCGGATCACGACGGTGTCCAGTGTCTGGTTCGCCGGACGAATCGGCTCCTGCGCCTTCATCCACGAGCCGGTCTTGTAGTACAGCTTCAGGAACTTGGGGTTCAGGAAGTAGAGCGCGCCCGAGAGGCAGTCGTTGTCGTAGGACAACTTGCAGCCCTTGAACTTGAGCACTTCGTTCTTGAACGATCCGTCCCCGTTGCTCTTGTCGGTGAACCGCTCGTTGGCGAGCAACAGTCCCTCGAAGCCCTCGAACACCGTGCGGGTGGTCACGCCGAAGCTCGGGTGATCGCCGCTGATGCCGTTTGAGCAGAGGTTGTAGTTGCTCCGCATCGCCGCCCGCAGGTTGTCGAAGGCACTCGTGGTCTGGGTGCCCGTGGTCTGCTGGTTGCGTGCGAAGGTCCACGTCGCCCGGTCAACCGCCTGCACCGTGCCCGAGGTGGGTGCGGTGGAGACGAGCAACTGGAGGCCGGTGAACACCTTGGAGCCGTTCGCGGTGCCCGCGCCGAAGAGGTCAGCGTTGAACTGGCCCTTCATGGAGTTCTTCAGGTTCTCCAGCTTCGCGGCGCGCAGGTCGAATACCTGGCCCTCGCCCGCGTTCCGATCGCTTTCGAGGTCGGAAATCAGGTAGGTGCCGGCGTACTCTTTCCACTGCGCTTCGTAGCGGTCGAACACGTCGATGCGCGTGGTGTTGATCTCGTCGGTGTCGCTGTAGGACGAGACGGTCGTGTTGAGGGCGTACTCGATCGGCACGACGATGAAATCACCGCCACCCTTGCCGATGAAGCCGTCCCCGCTCGAGAGTTGGTTAAACAGCCAGTAGTCGTCGTGAATCTGGTCTTCCGGTTTCGTCTTGACAACCGCTTCCCAATTCGCGGCTACGCGCTGTCCACCCGTTGTCGGAGGCATACGCTAGTCCGTTCTCACCACTTCAGATCCCGGTCGTAAAACGACTTCGGGCTGCGTGGTGTGGAGGGCGCGGCGCTCCCTGGATTGGGAGAGGTTGATGCCGCGGCCCGACGTTGCAGGTCATCCAGTTGGTCAGACTTCGCTTTCGCAATGTCCGTCGTACGGTGCGTGTCGCTGAGCTCCATGTAGATGCGATAGACCGCCGCCTTGATCTCTGCCGGATGGTCCGACGTGAGTTGTTCGGCTGCGAACCGCTTCTTGATCTCTGGCTCCAACGCTTTGAAGTCCGGTCGCTTCTGGAGGTCCGCATAGAACCCCTTGGCGAACTGCGCGGCTTCGCGGGTCTTCTGCGCGTGCTCGTTGGCCTGTCGGAGTTGATTCGCGGTTTCGACAACCGGAGCGAACTTCTGCTCCGCTTCGCCTAACCACGCCTCCTTCAGCGCCTTGAGCGGCACCGTCTGCCCACCCCCGAGGTCAATCACCAGACCATCGAGATCGGGACCGGCGGGAGCCGGAGGTGCCTGCTGCTGACGAGTCCCCAGCATCCGCGCCAACTCCGACCGCAGTTGCGGCCCGAGCTGGGGGTCTGAGGACATATCCGACAGGAGCTGCCTCGCATAGCCGAGACGGTCTGTCGAATAGAGCCGACCGATTTCCACGGCCTGCTCAATCGCCTGACGATCCGCGCTTTCTGCCCACCCGTACTGCTCTTTCCATTGCTTGAGCGCGTTCCGTTCCGTGTTCACCTCGTCAAAGCGTGAACGTGGAATGAACGGGCTCCGCTCGTCCCCTCCTGGGGGTGAATCCGCTGCGTCTGTCGCCGGCAGTGCCGCCTCCGGTGGCGTGTTCGACTGAGCAGGGCTTTCCGACGCTGGCGAGGCATCGGACGCAAAGGCTTCCGCAAAGGTCGTCGGACCCGCGGAGGCCGGTGCGCTGTTACCGCCTGAGAGTTCTTCCATTCGTTCCTTACTCGCTCTTCCGCTGGCGAGTCCGCGAAAAGTGAAGCAACAACAAAAAAGGCGCCATGAACGGGGACCGAAGTCCCAATCCACAGCGCCTTCGTCTGTGTTGCCTCTTTGTCAGCGTGACGTGCGGAGGCTCGCACTTATCGGAGTAGCTGGCCGGCCACCCCTAGTCACACCGTCAAACTCAAAACTACGGCTTTATCTTCTTCTCCTGCGGCGGCTCAAACGTGCGCCCACACTTCGCGCAAATCACCACGCCGCTCGGGCGCGTATACGGATACGGCACCGCACACACGCACATCAGTCCGCTCGCCCCGTGTCGCGTAGCCGCTCGTCGTGCATCCGCCGCTGCTTGGCGTAGTAGGCACTGTCGTGCCGCACCACGTTCTCCAGCCCACGCGCCGCGACTTCCCGCTTCCACTGGCTCTTGCTCTCGATGTAGACCTCGTCGTGGCCCATCGTGTCGAACATCCGCGGGCCGCCCTCGATCTGGTCGTCAATCACCGCCACGCCCGCATAGGGGAAGCCGTGAGGACAGAACGGCCACTCACCAATCTGGAGCGGTCGATAGCAGCGGTCGCAGGCCGCCTCAAGAGTCCCATTGCAGTCCGCGCATCTGCCGGTATTGAACCGGCGCAGGGACGCCTCAAGTTCGGTCGTGATGCGACCGCACCCCGCGCAACAACGCACGCTCACTGCAGAAGCCCCCCACCAGCCCCCATAGCCGCGTTTCCGCCAATGCCCTGCATCCCGCCGGTCTGATCTGCAGAATGCTTACTCAGGCTCTCCTGCGGCGCCAGCTTCCCGCCGTGCTCGGTCTGGCCCTTGGCCTGCGCCTGCGCGGTTTCGGCCTGCGCGTTCACCGCCGCCAGGATGGCTCCCAGCGCCTTGGTCTGCGCCTGCGCCTCGGCGCTGATCTCCAAGCCGAGCTGCTTGGCAATCTCGAAAATCACGGGCGCCTGCGGCCCGACGAAGTCCTCGCCCTTGATGGCGATGCTCAGCTTCGGCGGCTCCGGCTTCGGCGGATCGGGCGGAAACACAATCCCCTCGGGATTGATGTGGTGTTTCCGCAGCAGCTTCTCCAGCAGCTTCGGCCGGCCCTTCTGGATGAACGGATCGTTCGCTAGGAACGAATACAGGTCTACCGCCGTCTTCCGATCGACCGCCTGATCCACCCGGAGCGCACTATCCGGCATGGCCGTGAACGCCAAGGCGCTCGGCACCACCTTGCGCCACTGGTCCCAGATCGCGGCCCGCGCCTGCCCGACAATCTGCGCCGCTTCCTCCACCGGGAAGTACCGCTGCACCAGCGTGGAGTACTTCGTGACCCCTTGCAGATACCGCTTCAGGAGAATGCCGCGCTCTTTCTCGATCCGCGCGTTCGCGTTCGCCTGCTGCAACTGATCCGCAGTCGCCGTCCGGCTGTCGCCCTGCACGCCCAACTGCTGCGCGTCAATCCCCAGCGTCCGCGCGATGTCGTTGTCGATGTAGTCATTCGCAATGAACGACTCGCGGGGCATCGAGCCCTGCGGCAACTCCACCAGGTTGTTCTCCAGCGGAAACGCCTCGTCCGGCAGCGGGATCATCCCGCCAATGGGCGAGCGGACGATCTTCTCCATCGCCTCCTGCGGGATGGCTGAGGCCCGGAAGCCCCACTTGAGCAGCACCGCATCGCGGAACTGCGTCTGCTGCGTGCGGAACACGTTCAGTTCCCGCTCGAGCGGCCGGATCATCGTGCCGTCAGACGAGGGATACGCCGTATCCGCCAGCTTCCGCACCGAGAACGGATGGATCGGGTTCCCGATCAGGCTGTCCGGGGTCAACTGGCCGCGCCCGTCCAGCGTCTGATGCGGGCTGTCCATCTCGATGACCGGCTCTTCGATGCCGTCCACCAATACCACTAGCGAGAAGTGGTCAGGGTGGAACACGTCCTCGCGGAACAGCATCGAGCGATACCAGAGAATCGCCCCCGTGAACGTGTCCTCGCTCGGCGCCGTGTCCCCGCCGTGCTCGTAGTGCTGCTTGGAACTGCCCTTGTTCCCCTCAAACTCGTCCGGGATGTTGAACTTCTTCCGGTTCGCCACGGTCAGCGGCAACTCAAACTGCCGGCCCAGCCAGGGCGCTTTGTCCCACTTCGTGCTGCGGAACGAGTGCGGGATCAGCATCTGCTTGCCCGAGAAATGCTCCCAGAAGCAGTGCTGCTTCACCGGCACCGGCACCATCACCGGCTCACCAGTCATCGGATCGACCGCTGGCTCCTCACCCACCTGCTGCCCCGTCAGCGGGTCCAGAACCGGCTGCATCTGCGGCACGTCGATGGTGAAGGACTCGTACCCGATCTCCGTGCAACCGAACGCCTGCGTGCAGATGAGGTCGAACATGACGTCGTCCATCATCTCCGCGACGTCTACCCCGTCCTCGCCCAACTGCTCGTTAATGATCTCCTCATGCGCCGCCAGTGGGCTCGGCACCGGCTGGCCGTCAGGCCCGATCGGGGGCTGGCCCTCCATCAGCGGGGTCGGGTTCAGCGTCACGTCCGGTCGCTTGCAGAACAGATCCGCCTTCTTGCGCTCCGTCAGCGTGAACGTGCGGTTCGTGCTGATCTCCGCACCATAGCCCTCGGGCGTCTTGTTGATCGGGGCATACGCCGCGAGATTGGCGTCCCACCAAGGTTCATACGTCGCCCTTCGAGCCAGGGCCAACTCGACCTGCTTGTTCCAGAAGGCGCCGCCCTTAGACTGAATCATCCGAGACTCACCGCCTCCACGACGCGCATCTGCCACCCGCGCAGGGCCGGATCTATCGTCACCGCCGCGCCCTTGAATTTCAGCGCATTCTTGAACGCCGTGTCTCCACTGACGCCACCGGCCACACAGAACCGCTCACATGGCAACAGTTCACTCTCAAACGCCGCGTGCAGGCCGGGACTGACGTGCAGGAGCCTTGGGAACGCCCGATGCTTCGCGGAGTATTCGTTGTAGACCTTCCGCATGTACTGGAGCGCAAGGCACTTCCCGGCCTGTACCGTATCCAGCGCGGCAATCGCCGCCTTCGGGACAGCCGCCAGCGCCAGCGCTGCCGTAACACCAACCCCGAACCGCTTCAGAAAGCCGCGTCTATTCACCGCGCCAACACCCCTCTCGGCTGACTACTCATCTGCGATTTCACCCAGCCCATCGTCCACGGCTTGGCCGGCGCCTTCGCGCCGCCCAGTGTCCCCGGTGCCGGCCGCGACATACAGAAGTACCGCAGCGCATCCCCCGCGTGGTCCTCGCCGTCCGTATCCACGTCCTCCGGCTTGTTCTTGTCGCTGACCAAGCTCGGAATCGTCCGCGCCGTATACGTGCAGTGCGGAGACGCCGTGAACCAGGGTTGCCCGTCAGGACTCACCCGGAACCAATGCCGCATCCGCTGCCACCCGTTCAGCCGATCCTTGTCCGACTGCTGCATCGGCACCCCGTGCCGCGAGAACGTTTCCGCAATCGACTCGCCCGTCTGACTGTCCGGCGTCCACATCGCCGTGTCCCCGACCGTGTAGCGGACCTTTATGCCTCGGTCCATGCTTCGCCGCTTGATTTCCTTAGCCACGTCGGAGGCCACGGTGCGGGTGAAGACGTACTCATCCTCAAGGTAGACACGGCCTTCGGGCAAGAGGACAAACCAACCACAGATACCGGGCTTGACGAAGCCCCAATCCACCGCACAAACCCGTGGAATGTCGGCGTCGTAGGTAATGTGCTCAGGTGATACATGCGTCTTTCGTCTGAACTCCGGGAAATACTGGCCGGGAAAGATGTCCCAATCCCCTTCCCGATACGCCCGCCGCAACTCCGGCGGCAGCGCCAGCAGCTTCTTCTCGTAACTCGCGTCGAGATACGGGTTGTCCTCCAACCGGCTCGGAAGATACGCGTAATCCTCAGGCCGATAGTCCGGGTACTCGTCCAGATCCACCGTCTTGTCGATGAACCGGCTCCGAACCCAATGACTCTGTGGTCCGCCAGGGTTTGTGCCACTCAGCACACGAGGAGTCACCCCTGGCTTGCTGGTTCTGGCCCTCGATCCAATCAGGAGAAACTGGCTCTCCTCGAACGTCACCAGCTCGTCAAACAGAATCAGGTCGTATTCCGCCGAGAGATACCGCGCCGCATCCGCCGTCGTCTGGCAATGCCCGAACTGAATCACCGACCCGTTCGGGAACCGCACCACGTTCGCACTTGGGACCGCCTGTGCGCCAAAACGAGGCGCCTCCAACTCCGCGTCCCTGAGATGCGTCTGCTCCAACTCCCCGTAGGTCCGCCGCAGCAGCAGAACCCGAAAGCCAGTAACCCTGAGACATTCCTGATACGCATACTGCCGCAGCGCCTTGCTTTTTGATCCGCCCGCCGCCCCGCCAAACAGCACATACGGCGCCGGACACTCGAAAAAGTCCACCTGCCGGGGCAACGGCACAAACAAGACTTCCGCCTTGCCCCCCTTCAACTGCGCCACCAGCGCGTGCTTCACCTGCCGCTGCCAGCACGCCTCCTGCCCACACAGCCACTGCGGCGACCCCTTGACCAATCCCCGCACAAACGGCCCGCCACACCAGCTACAGCGGGCGAGGGGGTGCGTCTCTGCTACTGCGCCAGCCACGCCATCAGCCCAGTCTCCGAAAACGCCGGACACGGCTTCGGCTTCGGCTCAGCCCCAGGCTTCACATCCCGCGACGGGTGCCGCCGCCAGTCCGTCTCGCCCGTGCGGTAGTTCCAGAGCCGGACAAACGCCTGACCCTTCCACCACCCCACCGTCAGCGGCCTTCTCCCATAGCCAGTCAGCGTCAAGGCACGTTCCCACGCCTCTGCCACCACCTGGCCCGCGTTAGGGTTAGGCAGCGCCGCCCCCAGGGACATCCGCGCCCACGTCCATGTCCTCCACCACCCTGACCCGACCGCACCGGCAGGCCCACAACTCGATGTTGGCCCTTTTTACTTCCAGCCCGCCGCCGCAGGAGCAGCTGGCCCCAGCAGAAACAGCTGGCCTTTGATCGGCCAGCCCCTCCGACCGCTGAGGCTTGTCTGGCTCACTCATAGCGCACCGGGATGACAACGGCCTCGCCCTCGTGCCAGTGCTCCCAGAGACCACACCCAAAGGCCAACTCCAACAGTGGGTCAGGCTGATTCCAGGGACACGCCTTGTCCTTGCACACCCTTTGATCTGCACCGCCAGCCGACCGCTGAGAGGCCACCGCTCCCGGGGGTAGGGTCCCCTTCGGATCGCGCGCCGGGTTTGGGCTGCTCATGCTATCCTGCTGCGATGCGTGTCAACCTTGTGCCTTAGTCATTGCGTATCAATGAGTTAAGTCGGTTAACATAATCTACCTTATCAGACACAGTGCCCAATCATTGGGCTTTCTGCGTATTACTCGGGCAGTGCTTGGACTTTCGCCCCATCCAGTGCGAGCTTGACGTCGCCATCCCTCACGCCGATCTGTATCAGCACCTTGGGCGTATTGCTCTCATCGTCACGCTTGCGCCACCTAGTAGGCCATCTCCGCTCCGCAAACGTGGCATGTTTGGCCCAAAATGCGCCTGATTCCTTCCATTCCCGGGTATTGCCGATCTCAGCCCAAGCTTCCGCGCCTTTTACAGCGTCCCAGAACAGGGCATGGGCGCTGTCTACATTGCCTGCTAGGTGATCAGCCTCACCCTGTTCTAACCAGCGGTAGAAGCTGGACTTGCCTATCCTCAGGGCGTTAGCTACTGTCTCGATGTAGTGGCCTTCCCTGACGAGTGCTGCAGCTTCTGCCGCGAGTGCTTCAGTCAGTATGGTGGGCCGGCCGTTCGGGTTATTGCTTGGCTTACCCATGCCAGCCCCTGATCGGCGTACGGCGCCGCTGGTCTGTACAGGTGTGGAGGGTTGCCCCGAGGAGCTGCTGGGGGCCGGGCTGCGTGGTGGCCGGCACTGAGCACCAACGATTCCAATAGTTACGCTTGGTTAGCTTCAGGGCCAGCCGAATCGGCAGCGCACAGCGGGTACATGCCTTGACTGTATCCAAGACCCGGACATGGAGTTGCCCTGGTAAATCGGATGTTCGCATGCTCTGCTATACATTAAGAGGACATGGGCGGACTTGTCTATTAGGTGTATAGCGATAAACGCGATACACACGATATGGGGGTCTGAGAATTATTTAGTGTGAGTGCTGATTTATGCTTGACAGCTAGCAAGGGCGGGCGTATCTTTCATCCATCGCACGGCAATCACGCCACCCTAGACAGGGGGAGCGCAGGATGTTGACCTTAACCCTTATCGCCGCCCGTCACGAACTCGTCGCCGCAGCCTCTAGCAATGTGCAGTGGATGCTCGCGCTTCTCATCCTGGTAGAACTCACGGTAGAGTTTGGCCTAGCAGTAATGGCGACCAGCCCGCGCAACGAATACCGATAAATCGCACCGGCAATCACGCCGACCTTGAAAGGTTGAGAGCAGATGGCTAGAAAAGAATCGGCAGCAGCAATCCTGGCAGAGCGCAATACACTCCGCACCCGTGAGCACATCCTGAGCATCGCCTACCTCGAATCCGCCGATGCCACCTATCGGCACCGCATTGGCCGAGACGTCTACACATGGAAGGCCTACAGGCTGGAGGGCGCCGAGGGCGGTTTGGTGGTCTGCTACTTCGATGGATTCGCCAACCGTAAGCCGTCCATGTTCTACGTTGAGCGGCTGGACACGGCAGCGCAGCAGGTTCGGGAGCACGGTTGGGCCGTTCTCAGCGAATCCGGCATGTGCGATGCGGTGCAACAGTTCACGACGAAGCGCGGCGAGCTGACCGCAGCCGCGTAACCTTCAACAATTCACGCTCTTTGCAGAAAGGCAAGGGTAAGCAGATGACCACATATCAGCACCTCACGCGCTACACCCGCCCAAGCAATTTCGCGGACTTCTCCGACCTTAACCGCGGCGAGTACTACGTAGCCTATGGTCAGCACCGGGACTCGGACACGCTGGCGCAGTCCAATTTTCGCAGCATGTTGCGAGCATTGGGCGGCGAATCGGAAACCGTGCTCGTCTTGCGCGATTCCCATTGGGCCGTGGGTTGGGTCGAGTCCATCTATATCCACGAATCAAACGCAACCGCCTGCGACACCGCCGATCGCATCCTGGCGGCGCTCGAGGATTATCCGATTGTGGACGAATCCGACTTCAGTGACTTGGAGGTTGAAACCGCCTGCGAGTACTGGGCCGGCATGGGTGTTTCTGAGCGGATGGAATGGTGCCGGCGCTATGACGTCTCGATCTTTGCCGCACGCAGGAATGAAGTACCAGACGATCGGCGCGGCGAACTGATTTCAGCACTCGCAAGCTAGGCCCGGAATGTAGAGACAAGGGCCGGCCCGCTCGGGTTGGGCCTTTGTCCCTGCAATCAGGCAGGCGCTCCGAAAGGGTAAGCAGATGACCAAGCGCGAAGCACTCCGACAGGCACAGCAGGAAAACACCCTCCTCGAGCTGGGCTTCACCCGTAGCGAGGCCGAGAGCCTGCGCCGTATCTCGATGACACTGCGCCGCTGGCATGAGCTGGAATGCGGAACGGATTCGTACTGCATCTCGCGCGGCAAGTGGAACCAGGAAACGCAGGAATTCGACCACGACGACGACGGCAAGCCACACTATGAATGGGCCGGCGGCAAGGGCAAGCACAGGTACACGCCCATTGCAGACCGTGAGACGGGCGCACGCAAGCGTTTGGCGGCCATCATTTCGGCCCGCAACGCGCGGCAGACGCCGATCTGTGCTGGGTATTACGGCGTTTCGCAGTCGTACCAAGTGTCGGCGTTCATCCAAGGCGATCCCCGCGGCGCGGCGCTCTACATCATCCGGCCGGGCGACGTGCCCGAGGGCAAGTCTGTCGAGAGCTATTACAACCGCGGGATCTGCGTGTATTGAGATTTGAGGCCGAATGAAGAAAACACACTGGGCCGAGCGATTCTGGGACAAGGTGAACAAATCCGCCGGCTGCTGGGAATGGACCGGCGGAACGAACGGGTACGGCTACGGAGTCCTAGCCATAGCACATGGACGGCCACGGCTCGCGCATCGTCTGTCGTGGGAATTAGCACATGGCCCCGTGCCGGATGGCCTGTGCGTGCTCCATCGCTGCGATAACAGGCTTTGCATCAGGCCTGATCACCTGTTCATTGGCACTAGGTCAGAGAATACCAAGGATAGGCACGACAAGGGGCGAACGGCGCGCGGAGAAAGCTTCACCCCATCAAAGCTAACAGCCGCACAGGTCGCAGATATTCGCGCACGCTACGCGGCCATCCCACGCTACGCCAGAGGCCGAATGCGCCCGCTGTTGCGCGAGTTCGGCATCGCACAATCAACGCTGTATTCAATCGTTAACGAACAGACATGGAGGCGACCGTGAGTTCGTTTATGCTCCGTCACATCCCGCCCGGACTTGTCGCCAGAGCCAAGGACCGAGCGCGGGCCAATGGCACCACCCTAGACTCTGCCCTGCTGGTCTGGCTGGAGGCGTACGCCGAGGGCACGGATAACGTCTCAGCGGGCCGCAGGGGAGGCGCAGCGCGCGCGGCTGCCCTGACCCCTGATCGGCGCGCGGAGATTGCGAGGCAAGGCGCTGAGGCGCGTTGGAAGGGCACGAGGGAGGAGTTATGAATCACGCACTCACGCACATCGCCAAAATAGACAGGACCTGCCACAAGTGCGGCGGGACCATCAAGGCCGGTGAACAGTATCGGCAAATCCGCGAGCGCGCCGTGAGCTACCACGAGGCCGCACACGCCGGCACCATGTATCCCGCTCGGCGGGTCTGTGCGAGGTGCGCGTAAAATGCCAGGAACGAACGCCGGCACCGGACAGCCTCTTACGCTGCGCTGTGCAAAATGCAAGCGGTCGGGCCGCTATCAGTGGAGCGCGCGCGGCGGGACAGACTTGGCGGCGACTGGTCGCACAAGGCCAGCAGCGCATAAGGCCATTCGGCAGACGAATCGGAAGATTGAATATAAGTGCAACGATTGCGGGCATGTTGGCTGGACACAGCACATAGACGCCGAAAAGCTTGACGTTCCACGCGCCCGGCCCCGCCCGCGATAGTGGGGCTGGCGCATCGCAAGTAGTATCCTCGCGCGCAGGCCAGGGCTGGCCTTGCCGGCGCGCGGGGATTAGGCGCTGAGTCCGAGCCTCTCCTGATACTGCCTCAGGTGGTCCCGGTGGATCTTCCAGCGGCCCCACTTGGTGCCCTTCCGGCTCGGCACCCAGACCGCGGGCAACTGGTGCGCGGCGATCTCGTCGCGGATGAAGCTGGCGCTGAATCCGGTCTTCAGGCCCGCCTCTTGGGGCGTGAGCCATTCGTGGTCATAGGTCGGCGTCAATGGCCTCTCCCTTGCTCGTCTCTGGGCCAAGCAGCATGGTTGACCCCGTTTGTGACTGGCCGCACGACACATGCAGCGTCCCACTGCATGAAAAGGCAACCCGGCTGTTTCTGCATACCCACCCCCACGCAGGGTCAGATTCAGACTGGCCCTGCGCCTCTCCAGTGGGATCATTTTCGCTCTCGCTCCATCTGCTGTAAGGCGGTAGAGAGGGAGGCGACCCGATCGAGCACAATCGACAGCGCCCGATAGTCCTGCGCGGATCGGAATGTCTCGTTGGGATACCCAAAACCCTTCAGCAGTTTCTGCCGATACACCTGAGCGTCAACCAGGGCGCTCGCACACAGCCGCGTCACCCGCTCATGCGCCCACGCGTAGTCTTCTCCCTTCTCCTGCTCGGGGGAAGACGCGAGGGGAGGGGACAAGGCGGCTTCATGGATCGGATGGTCCCTGTGATACTCGCAGTCCCTACACCAAATATCGCGGTCGTCGCCCGGTTCGTAGGGCGTGCGCGAGTAAAACTCGTGCGGCGTCTGTTCCTCATCGGGCGCCGCCTCGCGCGATCCGGGCTGGTGCTCGCTCATTTCGAGTCTCCTGATGGGAGGGGAGGCGCAGGAAGTGGGACCAGATTGTCTAGTTCGCTGATATTGTCACCATCACGCACACGGAGCAGCGCGGCATGCCAGCCTCGCTGGAATCCATCGGCTGAGCCTTGCATGCGAGCATGGGCCACACGCAGCGATTCTGAGTCCGCCCCGCTGGGCGAGGACGCCCCAGAGAGCGCAGCCGCCAGTTCGTCGGCGCACTCATCAAGGCAGCACTCGCACGCCCCGCCACCTTTTACGGCATTCGCTCGCCACTTCGCCACAAGCTCCCGTAACACGTCCTGCCCTGGAGGCTGAACCGTAGCCGCCCTAACATCAGCCAGCGCATGGCGATAGCCCTGCGCGTAAGCCTCTCGGAATGTGTCATCCATCGCAATCGTCGGCGGGACCGGCACATTCATACAGGCCGGGCCGACCTCTGCATCGCTGACAGTCAGTGCCCACCGCAGGGCTCGCAGCGCCTCGCGTGATCCGGGCTGGTGCTCGCTCATTTCGAGTCTCCTGATGGGATGGGAGGCGCAGGTAAGGACATCCAGTGGGTCAGCCTTGGAGCCGCGCCCGAATGGTAGCCATCATTCGCCCATTGCCACTGATCGTAGGTTTTTGACCACCACACCGGGTGGACGACACCGGCCCACGTCAGGCCAATAACCATCCGACAATCCTTCGGCGCCGTCTCAATCGGTTGCCACGCCCCGCTGGGCGAGGACACCCCATCCTTGTGCCGGTCGCAGCCGATGTCCGGACAGACCATCGTCGTCCCGCACGCACAGAGCACGGGCGAGGACGCCCCAGAGAGCGCAGCCGCCGCCTCGTCACGCAACAGGATGGCTTCTAGTTCGTCGGCGCATCCCTCTAATGCAGCGGCCTGCCCCGTCTCCCATGCCCCGCTGTCATCAGACATCTCGGAACGCCACTTCGCCACAAGCTCCCGTAGCACGTCCTGCCCTGGAGGCTGAACATGGGGCGCAGCCTTGAGCCTGTCGTTCTCCGCTCGCAGATCGCGGACTTCCCTGTCGGCGGCGTCCAGCTTCGCAGACAGCGAGGCGTAATCCCGCTGATGCGACTTCGCGTGTTGCTGAAGCAATTGAACGTCCGTCATGGGCTGGAACACTTCGTAATCTTTAGGCATCTCGGCTCCTATCCTGCCCTGAAGGCTGATCGCTCATCTCACCTGCTCCCTTCATCGCTTCCCTCGCCTCTGCGCCGCCGACAGC
>Ga0137426_1000047_pt1 | contig 35529 bp, 31 predicted proteins | sample EasRivERMZT660_2_FD_102308 | JGI IMG/M metagenome (GOLD analysis project Ga0137426, IMG submission 102308) | Soil microbial communities from meander-bound floodplain in the East River, Colorado, USA - East River MetaG ERMZT660_2 | ecosystem: Environmental > Terrestrial > Soil > Floodplain ...
GACTCGACGTCGGCGATATTTGCAAACGACGGATTCGTCCCCGAAATCGCGCCCGCCGTCGTCAGGTCGTTGTTATAGAGGCCAATCGCTATCAGGTGCGCGATGGCACCCGGTGTGTAGGTGGCATACGTGACGGTATCTGACGATGCGTTCGCACTGTGCGACGCGGCCGCTGCGATGGGTGAGATGTCTGTTCGGCATCCCCGCAAAACAAAGATCAGCCCGAAGATCAGGAGATTGTTATCAGCACTCTTCGTAAAGGTAAACGACTGACCAGCCCCATCAGCCGTCGCGCGTTTCCAAAAGATGCTGCATCGCTGATTGGCCGTATTGTTGACTTCTTTGATCGCGGTCCAGGTGCCATCCGGCGGACTAAGGACAAGATTGTCGTTTTGGTGAAAGACCGCGACGAGAATGTCATTGGTCAGATAATCCGGCGCGGTCGGGCTTGCCGTTTGATTCTGCGCCGTCGCGGTGGTCGCGCCCACGCCCACCAGCACCACCTTTGGGCCGATCGCATTGGCGTCGTCTGCTACGCTCGCGCCACCGCTGTTTGTGGCATTGCGGTTGTTACTCGAATAGTCGGCGGTATCGGCGGTCGGGTTGGCCCACATCCGCCAGTAGCCGTAGAGGTTCGAGGATTCTGAGAGCGCGCCTCCCTCGTAAACCTCTTGAATTTGCGCTTCAGTGAGAATGCGCGACCACACGGCCGCACCGTGCATCCGACCATTGAGGGACGAGTCGACGTTGGCGTTGTTGCCAAGATGAAGAGTTTGCGTGTCCGGTGTCACCGCGCCGGAACCACTGATTACATCATCGTAGACTTTTACGCCGTTGAGATAGAGTTGGCACGTGAACGTCGCGTAGTTGTGCGTCACCGCGACGTGATACCACGTGCCGGCGTCCAACGTGACGGTGACCGACGCGTCGCCTTGCGTGGTCAGCCGTCCCGTTGTCCAGTAGAGGTTACTGTTCGCGCCGTCTCGCCAAATCAGGAGACCGCCACGGCGGTTGCGGCTCGCCCCCGTGGCGATCTGACCGCCGTGCATGAAGATTGGATGGAACGTGTTGAACGAAGTGATCTTGATCCATGCGGCGAACGTAACTTCGTCGCCGAGCGTAACCGATGCTCGGGTTGCAACGTCCGTCCCGAGAAACTCAAACGCCATGTGGCGTTGTCTCCCTCACTGGCGTGTGGTTATCCGTTGCCGTCCGTCAGGGTGAACGCCGTGATCGTGATCGTCCGACCCAAAATGATCGAGATGGTATCGAGTTGGAGATCGCCACCACCAGCCGTCACGCTCACCGAGCCCTGCATGTGGCACGTAACGCCATCTGTCGCGTAGAGACGGAAATGCGCGGCCGTGCCTGTCGCGTCTGCCGATGCGTCCTGCCAGGTGCCGGCCTTCGCCTTCGCGCCCGTCGCCGCTGCCGCCATCCAGTCGGACGGCAACGACAACGACGCGAGTACGGTGCCCGTATCCGCCGCCGCGCAGTTCGCGGGCTGCGCGCCCGTCTTGATCTTCAGAACTGCACTGACTCCGATGGCCGTCTCGATCGCGTCGAGTCGCGCATTCCGAACCGCCTCCGATAGTTGAATCGCCATGATTCTGTCCCCTCCTGTTTTCGGTCAGACTTCTAGTGCGCCCTCGAAATCGCGATCGGCCACATACAGGTCATCGCCGATCTTGAACAGCCACACTTTGTTGAACTGCGGTTGGTGCGCCATCGCGTTGACCGTCAACGGTGCCGCCATTGACGGCACCATGACTCTCGGCTCAACAAGATTTGCCGCACGCGGCGCTGCGGTCGCGGTTGCCGGATGGTCATTGCCCGAACCGTCGAGCGCGACCGTATCGCTTTCAGCACTCCCGTCATCGGCGTTGGAGAAGGGGTAGTACATTTCGAGGCCCGCTGTTGGCACCGCGTACACGCCTTCCGCATGCACGATGGCCCACTCAGCCGCACTCAACACGCGTCGCCAAATTGCGAGACCTTGGATATAGCCATTCGCGGTGCCGTCGTTGAGTTCGTTCCCGCCGATGTACAACGGCTGTGGGTCCGGGGCCAAGGCTCCAACCGGATTCGCGTCCACGATGAACGCGCCGCCGGCCGCAACACCATCGATGTAGAAGATCGGATCGTTCGAGGCCACCGTGCCGTCGTAGGAAAATCCGACATGGTGCGTCTCATTGAGCGGCAACGTGATTGCCTTGGCCCAATCTCCCGCCGTCGTCAAGGCCCCAACGCTCAGGTAGAGCAGCCGCTCGCCTGCCATACGAATCCAAAAACCCCAGCGTCGATTGCGACTCGCGCCCGTGAGGATTTGCCCGCCCTGAATCGCGACGTTCCAAAAGTCCCCACCCTCGCCCTCACCCAACATATGCACGCGTGCACTGACCGAAATTTTCGAGCCCAACGTGACGAGCTTGTCGACGGTGACCCGAGACGTGGTGCCGTTGAACACGCGACTCATACGATGGTGTTGTTCCTCGGCACCGCGAGGATCGGGGGCGTCACGTCCGCCGAGACGACACCCAACACGTTCTCGCAATCCGGGCACAGGACGGTATCGGAGATGCGTTCTGGCGTGTCGTGCGTCACGATCACGCCCTCCTTTGTCGCTTCACACGTCGGACACCACCACTCGCGTCCGGCCGGGCGTGTCGTCGTCATAGTGCCTCCGTCCATCGCAGCGGAATAGTCGCCACGGGGTAGTCGATCTCGGCCGGGTCGGATTCATCCTCCGCAATGAGGCCGTAGAGACCACCGAGGTATTCACAAACGGCGAGGAACGGGCCACGATCGTTCATACGGCGCTGAAGATCTTGCCAGAGGGCCAGGTCATCCCCGATGCCCGGCGCATCGAAGTTGACGAACAACTCCAGTGAGCCTTGAAGGCCCGTGTAGGGCGCACCGAGTCGCACCGTCCGAGTCCAATGTCCCGGCCCAACTTTCTTCTTTGGGAATTGCGTCCCCCACGTGTAGGACCATCGCCACGCGCGCGGCAACTTCTCGACGGCTCCAGCCCACAAGCCCCCCAACGCGAAGAAACTCGATGCGTCCACACCGTCACGCTCGACCAACGTGGCTTGCGCCGGAATGAGAATGCGCGCATAGCGATAGAAGAATGCCGAGGACAGATGGGGCGTAGAGGATCGCGTGGTGAACGGGTGCCGCGTGAGCGACACCGCGCGATCGTAGGCCGGAGCAGAATCCCACAAGGCATCCGCCCCGCCCGTCGACGATGCGCGACCTTGCACGTGCACACTCGCGAAATTGGCATTGTTGAAGTCGAACACATGGACAGTCTTCGGCTCGCCAAAGTCGATATGAATCCACGACTGCGATGTACCAGACGAGTGCCACCGTTTCGCCGGCCGCTCTGACGACTTGATACGGTCGGACCCGAACAATCCTGATCCGCTGTTCGACGAGGCTGTAACCGTCGCGGTGCGCAACAAGTTGACGAGCGACAAGTGAACGTTCATCTATCGCCCCTGTGTGATGCGCGAGCCGCGACGGCCAGGTCGGAGGTATTCGTCCAGGCGCGGTCGCAGCACTTCCCACGCGCGATCAGGATCGTTACTGACGACGGTGATGTTGAACGTGTTCCCGCCCCCACCAGAGACCGTTTCCGTTTGGACGCGTCCCGCCGTGCGCAACGCGAGATCACCAGCCGCACCTTCGCCGTTCGGCCCGATCATGTAGCCAGGCACGTTGTCTTCGGCGGGCACGATGCGCTCGCCTTCGTGCACGAGTGCCCACGTGGTACGCGGCATCGAGGCGATCCCCGCCGCGTAGCCTGCGCCCATCGATCGACGGATCGCATTGATGTCAGTTGCAATATTCTTCGTGTTGACCGACACACTCTTCAGGTCGATCGCTTGCACCGCTGCCGTGTTGCCAGCCGTTGTCATCGCCTCGACGATCCGTGCGAGGTCCGGTGCGACGAAATCGACGATCGCCTGACGCGCTGCCGCTTCGTTCATGTCGAGTTGCAGCACGGCAATGCGTGTCGCGTCGTTGATTTCCTGACTGCGCGTTTCGAGCGCCGCGATCTGCGCGAGCAGGTCTTCTTGACTCGCCCCCCGCGCCGTCGCCGTCATCTGGACGGATTCGAGCGCGCGGATCGTTTCGTCGAACAAGAGTTGATAGGCCGGGTCAGGTTTCGTATAGACCTTGGTGGCCGCGTCGAGCATCGCCCGCGCCAACTCCTGCACGCGGCCTGCGCCCTCGGTGGTCGGCCCCGACCGGAAGGATGCGAGCGCCGACACGAATTCACTTTGCGCGAATGCGAACTGGCCGTAAGGATCGGGCGGGGCCAGGTCGGACGTGAGCAGATCGAAAATCTGATCGCGCAGACTGTCCGCAACGCGCTCCCAATCCTCAGTCATGCGCACGATTTCTCGGAGCGTTTCGAGTTGATCTGTCAGGGCGTCTTGCTGCGACCGTGCATTCGATTCGGCTTGCGCTCGCTGGCGATCGTAGGCGGCACTCACCGAGTTCTGCGCCGATGTCGCGGCCCCGGCGATGGCATCGAAGGCCGTAGTAAGTTGTGTCAGATCTTTGCTCTTGATCGCCAGATCCGCCAGACTCTTGATCGCAACTCCAGCACTTGGAGCCACGCTCGCGAGCGTGCCCATCACATCGGTGGTCTGTCGCAACTCGACGTCGAGGATATTCATCGCCGCGCCGAGCAGCCGAGACTTGGCGTCGACCGTTCCAATCAGTTCCGATGTCCGGAACAAACGCGCCGACACGCCCGAGAGATTGACATTGGCGTCTGCGAGCAGATCGGAATAGCGCGCGATCACCGACGACGCGTTGACGAGCGTATCCACAAGCGCCTTGAACTTCTCGTCAATCGCCGCGATTTCTTCTTCGGTCATCGGTCGCGTGGTAGTCCCACCGCCCGTGCGACCGGGATTCTGGGAGTTCATGGCGGCCCAGAAACTTGTTGCGCCGTAGATGTCAGCAAAGGAGCGGTTGTCAGAGAAGTATGATGGGGACGAGATCGATTCACGCTCCAGACGCGGCACCTCTCGACCGACGCCGGCGTCGGGCCGAGAAGTCCCGTCCGCCTCACGACCGATGCCAGAACCAAGAGTGTCAGTAGTGCCAGGCCGAGGCACTTGCACTGAATCACGGCCAGGACCAGGGTAAACATCAGGAATGGTGTCCATCCCCGTTGCTGCCTGTGGCATCCGGTTGAGGGCACGATTGGTGATCCCGAGACGATCAAGGATACGTGTGTTCCGCGCGCTGAAGATTCGCTCTCCAGGGTGCGCGAGGATTGGAATGCCAGCGGACGATCCGTCGAGGCGGTCGATACCAGTCGCCGCTGGTGCGAACACAGCAGTCACCGTGATATTAGCCAGACCGATGATGTGAGCATCTAGCGCGGCCTTCACACCACCGAGTGCGGTCGCAAGGCTAGCGATTGACGACGCGACAAAGTTTTCAGCTTCGGCAACCTTGCCGAGAACCGATTCCAGTTGTGTACCCGCCGTGGCGATTGACCCGCCGATGTCCTTGCCCGCAAAAATCATCGCGTCAGCGACGCTCTTTATGAGCGGGCCGGCTCCGTTGATGATGGCATTGAGTGCCGCCGTCTGTGCCGCTTCATTGGCGAGCAGGAAATTCTCGGCCGTGAGCGCGCTATCGCCGATGATGCCCTTGAGTTCCGTCTGCGCATCGGCGACCGCTTTTGCTGCCGACCCCCCACTCTCTTTGAGTGCCACTGCCAACTCCTGCCCGAGCGGACCAAGGGATTTCAGAAACGCATCGATCGCCGCATCCTGTTGCGCGACGAGGACAGCAATCTGATCGGCGTTCTTCTCAGGGTCGAGCTTATCGATCGCATCCTGAAAGGGCTTGCCGATCGTTTGCTCGATCTGCGCAATGGCTTTCCCAAATTCTTGCGTGAGCGATCCGACCATTTCAAGTCGTTGGGTCGGATCGGAGAGACTATTGGCGTAATCCAACGTGGTCTTGATCGTGGCAAACAACTCGCGAGTGGCTTCATTCATCCCGGCCTGCTCGCCCCTGTCTTGGCTCGCCACACCAAGACCAGCCGCGAACAGGTCGCTCGCCCCTGCGAGGGCCTTCATCTTGGATGCCGCCGTGGGCATCTGATCGACAAGCGCGATGGCCCCGCGAACAAGCTCGGACGTGTTGACGCCCACCTTGTTGAGCCCGTCAAGAACGCTAGCGGTGTTCTGCGCCGCCGAACCAATCGCGCCACCGATGCTATCGGCGATTGCCAAGAACTTCTGCGCCGCGTCGGCTAAGGCTCCGTAATACGCATTGGTCGCGGCAATCGCGGCTTCGGTGGCCCCGGTCAAGCCGTCGAAAATCTGGCTGAGCGCGGCGAGCCGCTGCGTCGGATCGTCGATCTGCATGGCATCGTTGAAGGCCGCTTGGTATCCACCCAGCAATTCCACACTGCTCGTGATCGCAGCGTCCATGTCACCAGTGCGAAGAGACTCCTGAATGCTCGCCTGCCAGAGTCTTGTTGCCGTCGACAATGCCGTCAGTCGCGCCTCGACGGTAGGCAGACTGTCCGCAAATTCGAGCATCGTCGTCGTCATGCCCGAGAGGCTCACGCCAGACGCCGCCGCCACAGCGGCGTGCGCGGCGAAGACGTTGCCCGCGTTCGCAATGGATTCGGTGCCGGCCTGAATCTGTGCGACCAAAGCCTGGAATGTCGCCAGTTCCATCTCGTAGCGTTGCTTGATGAGCGCCTCTTGCTGCGCGAAGTTCTCGGCGATGACCGTTGGGTCCCACGCCGATTCGGTGAGATCCGAAGCGAGGACCGCGAGTTGTCGGTCGATATCGGCCTGCGCTTCCCGCATGGCCGGAACCGGGTCGACCTTGGTCATGGCGTTTAGCTCAGCTTCGAGGCTCCGCGACTGTTGCCCAAGACGCAAGAGCGCAGCGCCGACCCGCTCGGTGGTCTCGCTAATCTCCTCACCGGCTTGCTGGAACGGCGTGACATCCATGATGTTGATGAGTGCTTCGGGGCTTTTGATAAACGCTTTCGTCGCGGCGGCGGCAATCGCGTCAATGCCGCCCTCGACCCCAGAGGCGATGGCATCCAGTTGCGCCCGAATGGCGTCACCAGCTTTGAATTCGTCATGCTTCAACTGCTCGGCGACGTTGAATGTGGCGACAAAATCCATCGCCTCGCGATCGCCCAACATGGCCCCAGGCACGGCCGTTGCCTGTTTCTGAGTGATCCGGTCAATGGCCTTTTCCGACCCTTCCAGAACGCGAATGAGCGCGTCAAGGCCGAGCATGAGATCCTGCCAAGCCTCAATCCCGCCCTCGATATCGCCCGGAGGTCCGGTCGCCGCGATCATCTCGGTCACCGATCCGACCCGACCACTGGAGAAGTCTTGCGCCGTAAACCCTTGCCCTGCGAGCCACGTCGTGATGTTCTTCGCCACGTCGGGAGGCAAGGTGAATGTCAGATCTCCGTCGAACTTGATATTTCCACTCTGCGACTCTTCGGCGAGTCGCATGAGGATGCCCGCCGTCGACGATCCTGTACCGATAATCGGCTGACCGAACGAGCTTGAGAGATCAGCGAGGTTGGGCGCATTGAGGATTCGCCCCGACGTCTCGCTCATTGCCGTAAGGGCGGTATTGGTTCGCTGTTGCTGCCGAAGTTTATGAATGTAGTCCCAATCTTCGTCGAAGAGGCCACCCAGCAAACCACCGAGCCCGCCGCCGATGCCGGCACCCACGAGGGCACCGAAGGGGCCGCCGCCGAGCAGGAATCCTGCGCCAGCGCCGATCGCCATGCCGCCCAACGTCCCGATACCGGCGTTCGTGCGCCCTTCTGTGAACGCCATAATGCCCGAGTAGAGACTGTACATGGCACCCAGCGCCGCCACCGTCGTTCCAAGGACGCCGACCCCAGCGCCGAGATTATCAACAAACGTACTGACGCCCGCACTGAGGGAATCCCACGTACTGGCCCCTACATTCAGGCTGATATTGAACGCTTCCCATGCAGACGTTGCGGCGCTGATTGTTGACGGAAGATTGCCGATGCCCTGCCCAATCGACATCGCCCAATCGATAATGCTCCCGCCGAGCAGGCCACCACCGCCGACGCCTCCAACACCGCCGCCGAGACCGCCGAGAACGGAATTGGCAAACTGGCTGGCACCCTGTTTGAAAAACGCATCGCCCGCGCTCGACACGCCGCTCATGAGAATTTTGAAGAACCCTGTTGCGAAGGAGGCGGCAGCTTGCAGGAGCGGGTCGAACACTTGGTGCAAAACCAATTGCACGAAGTTCGTGAGTAGACTGCGCCCCAAATTGGCGAACGCATCGGCAATGTCCAATGTGCCTTGGATCATGCCGTCTGCCATTTTGGTGAACGTGTCCGTGATCGAGAGAAACGCGCTTTCGATATTCTTGTAGAGTGTCTGATCGGCGATCGCGGCGTTCCACGCGTTGGCAGCGGCCGTAACGTCTTCGAACGACGCGGTGCCGCGCTTCATGGCATCCCACGTCGCCTCGAAATTCTTCTGCGCCGCACTCACCTGCGCGCCCATCGCATCGAAGTTGTCACCGAGCAGCGACGCCTTCGTCGCAATGTCGTCCAGATTACTTTGGAAATTGGCCGGGATCATCCGATCGAGAGCGCGCTGCAACTCCATCGCGCGGTTGACCGCGTTCACCATCGCCGGGTCGAGCGGATCGAACGCGTCGCCAAACAACTTCACTTGCAGGGACGCGCGCAGGAATGCCTCGCCCGTCAACGTCGACGCGAGTTCCGCCGCCTCAAATTGCTCCTGCAACCCTCGCATCGCCGTGCCGGCTTGTTTCCACGCGGCATCGATCGTCGCCACCTTTGCGGCTTCGGCGACAAACTTTGCAGCCGATTTCGACGCCTCGTCAGTCTTCGCCGAGAGTTGTTCCCACGTCTGGCCCGTCTCTCGGATCGCGATCTCTTGTCGCTTGACTGCTTCCGTCGTGCCGCCAAACGTCGCTTGCAGACTCGCAATGCTGCGCTCCATCACCGGAATGCCCAGCGATGCGCGAATGAACGCGTTGACTGACTCGGTGGATGCTTGAATCACGTCGGGCAGCAATCGGATCTTGCGTGCGAGTTGGTCAACCATCGGGTCGAAGGCAGACGTGAAGCCTTTGAACGACTCGGCGAGGTCGGCCGACGCCTTGATGCCGTAGTTCTTCCAGAGCAGTTCAAGCGACGTGAGTTTGTTCTTCGTCGCCTGCTCGATCGCGGCAAGTTGCAATTCCGTCGGCTGTGAGAGTTCACCCATCCCGGCGCTGATCTTTGCCATCGTCGCCTGGAAGTCGCGCTCGATCTTCGTCAACGCGGCGTCGAGTTCTCCGGTGCTGAACAAATCCTGCGTGAGCACAGCACCTTGGCGCGAGACGTCGAGATACATCTTGGCGAGAGCGTCGTCGACCTTGTTGATATCTTCAGCGGCTTTCCGCGCGAATTCGGATTGTTTCCGCCATTCGTCTTGCGTGACTTTTGAAATACTCCCGACGTCGGCGATGATGCCCGACGTGATCGCCGCCATCGCCCCCCGGAATTCCGCTTGGCCTTTCGCGAGTTCCGACTTGATCTGATCCGGCGTCTTCTTCGTGGTGTCGGCGACGATGGCGGCTTGCTGTGCTGTCCAGATCTCTTGCGTCAACTTCGCCGACTCTTGCAGCGCCGTCATGTGCGCCATGAGCGATTCGATCTGCGTTTCGGCCGACGTGTCGAAGACCATGCGCAGTTTGAAACTCGCGTCAGCGACGGATTGGATCGCTTCAAACTCCGTCTTCAGGGCTTGCAGTTGCGCAACCTGCTCCTGAAGTTGCTGCACGGACGGCCCTGGTGCCTTTTTTCCGGTCGACGCCTTGTCGGATTCAGCACTGACTTCTTTGATAACGGTGCCGAGTCCCATGTAGCGGTCGACGAGCGCATTGGTGCTCGCGACGGATTCTTGGAAGCGCACCGTCTGCCGCTTCGCGGCGGCATCCGCGTCGGAGAATCCCTTCGTAATCGAGGCCCACGCGCCGCTGAAATCGCCCTGCGCCAACTTCATCATCGCTTGCGCGATGCCGCCGATCGACGACATGAGAGCGGTAATAGGGATCATGACGAAGTTGATCCCCATCTCGAAGCCTTTGAACGCGAGCATGGCGGCAGCGCCGATCATCTTCAGCAACGGCAGGAGCGGTTCGAGAGCTTCCCACAGCGACACGAACACGCTCGACACGCCATCGATGATCGACTGCAACTCTGGCCCGTCTTCGATGACTTTCCTCATCCCAACGATCAGGTCCGTCATCTTGTTCGTGGCGATCGTCAGGGCGGGCGCAAACGCGGACCCAATGGCATCGATCACGCCACCTGTTGCGTTTGCGAGGAACGTCTGCGCCATGCCGAGTTCGCGCGCGCGTTGCGCCATCTCCTCCGTCCACGGGCTGAGATCGGCGACGCGTTCTTTCAACTCTTCGAGCGACATGGCTCCGTCGCGCACGAGTTCCGCGAACTGGCGACCGAAGCGCGCGCCAAACAACTCGATCAACGCCGACGTCTTCTCCGACTGCGATCCAAGATCTTGAATCCCTTCGATCGCGCGTTGGAATAGCTCGCCTTCGCCGAGCGTTTGAATGTCCTGCACGGAGATGCCAAGTTTTTGCAGGGCCGCGCCACCCGACTCGACGTCGGCGGAAATCTTGAAGATCGCCATGGATAGCGTTTCGGTGCTGATCCCAACCGCTTCCATCGCGTCGGCCAGGTCGTCCGCGTCGCCGGCCGCGAGCCCAGAGACGGCGCTGAATTGCTTGATCGACTGGAATGAAGACGTCAGATGTGACGTGGCCCCAATCAACGCCCCGGTCAACGCGGCGAACGCCACCACGCCGGTTCCGAGCGTGATTGCCAGGGCACCCGCGTCACTCGTGGCGAGTTGGGCGATTTCTTTGAACGCATTCAAACCGATCTGCAATGACCCGATCTGCACACCGGCTTGGTCCGCGAGCCCAGACAGTTTCGAGAGCGACGATCCGAGGACGCTGGCCCCGGCTCCCGCCGCGACGGTGCCTTTGGTCAGGTCCGCGAGCTTGGCGTTCATCGCGGCCTGCGCGCGGGCGACGTCTTCCGATGTCGAGAACGAGGACGTGCGAATCGTCTCGAATGCGGCCTTGATCGAGGCGGCTTGCCGATCAGCGTCGAATTGCTTCAACCCCTTCGACATATCGAGACCGAGCGTCGAGAACGCGCCCTTCGTCGTCGCGACGGCGGTATCGATATCAGCGAACGTCGGCTTGATCGTCCCGAGGTCCGAGCCGAGCTTGCGTGCATCTGCGCCGGCTTTACTGACAGCCGGGCCAACCTGCCCGAACGATGCGGCGAGGGACGCCGCCGATCGCCCGGAATATTCCATCGCTTGTGGGAGGGCCTTGCCGAATTGATCGACAAGGCCCCCCACTTGCGCCCGCGCTTCGTCGGCCCCTGCAACTTCGAGTCGAATGCCGACGCGTTCTTCAGGCATGCGGAGTGGCCTCCGGTGTTGCGCGGTCGTGCGTGACCGTATCGTTGCCGGAGAGTTCTTCCGGCGTCCCGAGTGTCGTCGGCACGTCGGACGTCACGAGCTTGGGTGCGTCTCCGATCACGCGCTTGCGAATGAATCCCTTCTTCGCTTGCCGTTCGAGGTACGCACTGAGATTCGGATTGATCGCGACCGCGTGCTGCGGAATTGCCGCTTCCGTGATCTCGAACAAGGGAAGATCGCGACGGGCGCGCTCGGTGTACGCTCGCAGGCTTGGCAACTTGCCATCCTTGATGACCTTGCCCGCCGTCGCGATAATCTCCCTCGTCGCCCACGCGACCGCATCAACGAAGCGATGATGCCGCTTCTTCGCGCCGTCGAGGAACAGTTCAAACGTTGCCGGTGAGAACTGTTCGAAGATCGCGTGAGTCATCGTCTCACTCAGTTCATACGCGAGTGGTTCCGATGTCTTCAGCCATTGTTCAACGTCTGTGAAGCCGGGGGGCGCGCACCCTCCCGCTTGCGGAGGATCTTGGCCTCCTGCAATCCCTCAACGAGCAACTGCATCAAGTCGCCCGGCGTCTTCCCGTCGCGCACCAAGAAGTAGTCGTTGTACCACTCCTCGACTTTCTCCGCGCGAATGTTGGCATCGTCGCCGCGCTGCAAGCCGATCTGAAGGAGCACCATCATCGTGAGATGATCCGACTCCCACAGCGACTCGAACAACTTCTGCGACGTGACGCGCTCGTGCACGCCCATGTTCGCCTGAAGACGCGTGAGAATGTTCTGTGCGTTGCCGAGATCCTGTGCTGAAAACAGGATCTTGCGGGTGCGGTCCAGTTCGATGATCGTCGGCGTCGGCATGTGTCGCTCTCCCCGTTGTAAGTGTGCGGCTCGGCGGGCGGGCCGAGCCAACGCGATCGATGTGCGCATTCCGCCCGCCCACGGAATGCGTGCGGGGCCATGCCCCGCTCAGGGCTAGAAGTCGCCAGCGGGCGGCTCGGAGAACACGATCTCCAGGTCGACCTTGGCGTAGTCGTCCACGGGCCAGTGCTCGCCGAAGTTCGACAACTGGCCGATGATGTCGTACTGCGTGAGCCCGACGTCGGGCAGGATCATCTGCCAGTTCTTGAACGTGCCGAGCTTCCAGTCCGACCGCATCGCCGCATGCGTGGGGTCGGCTGGATCGTAGAAGATCGAGAACCGCAGCGAGCCCGCGTCGGCGAGACCTGCGGCCTTCTGCTTGAAGCGGCCGGGCGTGCTGTGCGACGTGACGTCCTTGATGTCCGACTGCCCACCAGGACCGTCGATCGACAGCACGCGCGGGATCAGGGTGAAGACTTCCGGCGCTCCACCGTCACCGCGCTTCAGTTGGACTCCCTTTGCAAAAACCAGTTCGGCCATGATTCGCTCCCTCCCCGCGCGCTCGGACTACGCGCTTGTCCCGATGACGATGATCTTGTACGTCACGCTCGTGCCGGCCGCGCTGTTCGTGACCGTGAGGAGATCGCCTGTGCCTGCGGCGACCGCCTTTCCATTGCCGGTCGGTGCGACCCACAGGAACGTCTGCCCCGGCCCGAGGGCAATGCCATCACCCGCTGCCATGAACAGCGCAAGACCGTTCGCCGCAGGACGTGTCACCTGCACGTCGTTCGTGTTGCCGGGGACGGCTTGAACGTAAACCGCCTTGATCTTCACCATTGCCAGCACGTCACCGAACACGCCCGCCAGCACTGCGTTCAGGTCGAGATCTTCGGTCGCGGAGGGCGCGAGCGTGCGCTGCGCCGAGTACACCTTATCGGCCTGTCCCGACCCGGTGCCGCTCGCGATCGTCCACGAGGCCGAGCCCTTGTGCTCAGCCTGTCCCGCTGCGAGCGCGTTCGCGGTGTTCGTCTCCTTCACTGTCACATTCAGACTGATCGATCCCGTCACCGCCATGGTTCATCCTCCCTACGAAAGTTGTATGTGCTGCCGGTCGCTCCTCGCGCGCACATCATTCGTCGTGTTTGACGAGCAGTCGGAGCGTCGCGTCCTTGCGAAATTGCCGCGCCCCGGTCGCGCTCGTGCGTGTATAGACCGGCGAGTAGTCGAACGCTTGGACTTGGACAATCACTTGCCCACCCGATCGCGTGCGCAGTCGCCGCATATTGCGAGCCGCTTGTGGCCCGCCCTCGGTGAGAACGTTGTACAGCCCTAGCGCATAGCGCCACGCTTTCCGCGTGAGCACCTGCGCGTCGATCCCTTCGACCAATGCGGTGCACAACATCCGGTGCACCTGCACGAACGGCTCGCGCACTTGCAGATTGATTTCGGACTCAGGTGCCGTCAGAAAGATCGCCGGGCATTGAATCGGTTCGATGTATTCCGAGATGAAGACGTTGCCCGGATTCACGCGCGGCAGATCGATCAGCGTGTAGACCGGATCGAGTTGCTGGTAGTGCTCATAAATCCGTTCGAGTTCACCGTTGATCTCCGTCTCGATCACGCTTGCGATCGTCTGAATCGCGCCCTCGATCATTTCAAGGATCATCGCAGCACCCGTCCACGACTCAGCAAGTACGCCAGCGTCGCATCCGCGAGCATCGTGCCTTCCGCTTGTGTGAACGGCGGGACGACTACGCGAGCCGGAAGATTGCGAGCCGGGTCCCCCACTTGATGCGCGCGCGCATACGGCACCGTCGTCCCAAACTCCATCGCGCGCGCCGAGATCTTCACCACACTCCCTGCGCCGCGTGACGTGAGCGATCCATACAACGTGCCGCGCATTCGCAGGATCGGCTGGCCCGGATAGTGCGCCGACTTCCACGCGGCATAGCGGGGCGACAGCGGAGCCCACGGCGTGCCCGCGTAGCCGCCTTCCGAATCGAAATGCCGTTGAATGAATTCGATGAAGATCTGATGAAAGACGTCACCCAACGGCCGCAAATCGCGCAACGCATCGGAGATCAGTTGCAGCCGTGCGCGCACGCCGCTGTCCGAGACGGTCATGCGAATCATCGGCGAGGTCCGATCGGCGGAATGTGCGGCTTGAAAACCGCCCACGCTGGAACCTTGTCCCGCCCTTGTCCCGCATAGTAGTCGTCGCGCATCTCGCGTGCGTTCTTGTACAGGTCATTCGCCATCTGACGAAACAAGTTCGAGCGGCCCAACATTTCGGAGTCGAGCGGCGCATCCTGCAAGATGAATCGATCGCTCATGCGCTGCACCCACCGCATCGCCTGTTTGTAGTACGCGAAGTAACCGCCGTAACTCAGGGCGGATTGATGCAGCCCGTTCGGCACGCTCGTCACCAGCATGGCGCTACTGAGTTGTCCAAGCCCAGCGGTCAGCGCGCTTGTTAGTTCCGAGTCGTCGAAGTAGCGAAAGTAATACGACGCGTGCAGACTCGCGGACGGAGGCGGGGGCGTCGCGAATGTCAAACGACCAAGCGCGGGCTCGACTGTGAGCCCAACCCCTTCGACGATCAGCGTATCGTTGACGATGACCGACACGCTACCAGGGATCAACCGATCCTCCCACGTGAAGAAAATCGTATTCACGCCGTTCGCGGGGCCGATGATCTGCTTCGACTTCACCGGGCGATCTGTTGGCCCGTCATTCAGGAATTGCCTGAGTTCAGTGAGCGCGGTCGGGAAGTCAGGCCACATGGTTCAGTGCGCGTTCACGTGTGCCTTGACCGTCGAGCCCGCCGCCGACGTGAGCTTCAGCCGCCAGTAGGGGCGCGCATCGTCAGCCACGTTGAACGACTTGAAGGCTCCCGACGCGAGCGTGGCGAAGGCCGCATTGTCGACGGTCTCCCAATCGGCGTCGACAGCGGAAGGGCTCACATGCGTGGCCTCGATCAACGCCGCCGTCAGCGCATTCGCGCCCGTGTTCTTCACGCCAAACGACTTCGTGCGGAAGTGCGACAGATCCCACGTCGCGACGACTTTCGCGACGCCCGCCGCAAGGGTCGTGGCATCCGACGTCGACTTGAAATAATCGGTCATGTGGTCACCCACTCCTTCAAGTTGTCGATCGTCAACTGCCATCCCGGTTGCACGACGCCGTACTTCAAGCGATGCGTCTGCGCAAACTCCGCGCGCGCGTCGAGTTCGTCTTGCGACGGCGCACGCGACGGGAAGATATCGAGCAGCGCGCGGCGGTGTGGAGCCCAGATCGACCACACGAGCACCCGGCCATCCGGCCCGAAGACCGGCCCGAGCGCGCCCCCTCCGACCACGGGAAGCACCGTGATAAATCGAAAATAGGGCGACCCCAATACCTCACGCATCGCACGTTCTTTTCGAATTTTGGAGAGCAGCCGCGCATGCACAGGGCTATCCGATACAGGGGTGTCGTCCTCGTATCGTGTCGGCAACTGCCCGATCTGGCCCGTGAACACGTCGGCCCTCCTTTCTTCAGGACTGCGCGCGGCACCCGATGGTCTGGTATGCCGCGCGCCCTGTCATGCTCGGCGAGCCTAGAACGCGCCCGCCGTGGTGCCGTCGTTGCCGAGATACCAGAACCGCGAGCCGCCCGCGATCCACTCGGCCTCGAAGCGCCGACGCGATCGGAAGCGGTACGCATCCACTTCGAAGGACGACCCGGAGCCCGCAGCCTCCTGAATCACTTCCAGAGGATCGCGCTCCTGAAACAGAAAGCCCTTGCCACGCTCACCGAGCGCCCAGGCCCAATCCGGAAGGAACCGGGCGACGACGGGCTTGATGCCGAGACCGAGGAACGGATTCGCTCCGAACGCGCCACCGGGGAAGCCCGAGGCGGCGGTCGCAGCGGTCTGTGTGCTTGCGCCGATCGGCGCGGGGTAGTACGGCACCCCAGCCGGGGGCGCGACGAGGAGCGGAGCGTGCAGCGCGTCCATCGCGGACACGAGCAGCGTATCCGGTCGGACGATGATCTTGTTGCCGAGTGGATCTTTCGCGTTCAGCAGCGCCGACCATGCGGCCTTCAGCGCGTTCAGACCGAGCGCCACATATGCAGCGGGACGATTGCCCACGGCACCGAACAGCGTCGTGCTGAACGGACCCGTGATCGTCGCACCGAGTGGGTTGGTGGTGGTGTAGCCCGAGGCGGGCACCGAGAGGTTGGCATACACGCCCGCTGCGCCGATGAACCGGATCGCGGCGTATGCGTTCTCCGTGATGCCCATGCTGGACCCGAGCGCCGACGTGCGATTGCGGATCTGTCCCGTCTGATCGTCGTCGAACAGTTCACGTTCGAACGACTCGATCATTCCGAACTTGTAGTTCACCACCACCGAATCCTCGCCCACGACCTTGCCCTCGGGGAAGCGATCCCCACGGGCGACACGCGCGGCGACGGTGGAGCCGTACAACGGCGCGTACCACTCGGCCATGTTCGAGCTATTGCCGACGAGGCAATAGTCCTTCCACTCGCGCTCGACGGTGTTGTACCAGTCGTTCGCGAGCGTCTGTACACCCTTGCGGAGCAGGAATGCGAATGCGGACTCGGGTTGCGACTCCCGCATCCTCAGAAGCCGCACGCTCTTGCGTGCGCTCTCGAACCATCGCTTCGCGGAGAAGTTCGGCCGCGACCATACGCCGCACGCCTCGATCGCGAGGTCGCAGACTTCGCGGCCGTACCAGTCGCGCTCCGACTCCGAGATGTAGGTGAATCCGCGCGCACTCGCCGGATCGCCCGGTACGACGGGCGTGGCGAGTCCGAATGTCTGTCGCAGCTTCGCCGTGTGCGACTCGATCACGGCCACCGCCTGTTCGATCGTGATTTCCTGTGGCATTGGTCTCACCACCCCCTCAGATCTGCGTGAGCGTGTATTCGTCGATCAGCACGGGCACGAGCACCGCGCCGGTCAACGTTGACCCGTCGGGCAGGTGGACAGTGCCGATCGCGACGCCACCGACGCCCACGACGGTTGTGATCTTCTGCGTGTCGGTGCCACTCATGTACACGATGGTGCCGTGCACATACGTCTCGGCAGCGGTGCCGAGCAGCGAGTGAACACCCGTTGAAAAGACGCTGATCTCCTTCAGCGCGAGGGCCGGGTAGTTGCCCAGGCGGGCCATGCCCACCTGCGAATCGCGCGAGATGCCGACGAACTTGACGTTCGTCGCACCGTCACGCGTGAACCGAACGAGCGCCTTGTCGTCGGCATCCCACCCGACGAGTTCTCCCATGCACAGGTCCACCAGCGCAGCGAGCGGCTTGTACGGGATCGCTGTCCCGTCGCCGCGCGGGCGAACGTCCTTGAGGTAGGTGTACAGATCTCGCGGCATCCTGTCACATCCTTTCCGCGATCACCGAGGCGATCACGAGATGGTCTAGCGGTACGATTCCTTGAACGCGGCGACCGCGAGGTTCACGCTCGCGTCGACACCCTGCGGCGCACCGTCACCACGCGGCCCAGCCCCGCCCGCATTCAGCACGGCGGCTTCGCGCGTGATCGTGCGCTTGGCCTGCTTGATCTGCACGGGCCACGACGCCGGTTCGAGTTGCAACAGATCTTCGACCGACAGCACGTCGGACGGGATCTCGGCCTCCCTCAGCATCTTCGTCGCGGAGTCGCGCCGCTTGAACCCGCTGAGTTCCGCCTTCAGCCGGATGTTCTCGTTCAGAAGATTGCCCTTGTCCTTGTTGGCTTCCACGAATCGACCCTCCTTCCGCGCGATCTCGCGCTGCAACCTAGCGACGGTCTGTGCCAGCACGCGCGCCGCATCTTCTTGTGCACGATCCGACTCGCTCGTGTTCACGAGCTTGTGCCCCTTCGGCGGCAGCACGTCGTTGGACTCGCCGCAATGCGCACACGCGTACCGCATCGCGGTCTCCGCTTCCGCCATCTCTGTTTCGGTCTCGGCCGTGATAGCGGTTTCCTTCCCCATCCCCGCATCCGCATCCGTTTCCTTCGACTCCTCCGTTTCCTCGGAGTCTTCCCCGCCAACGACACCCGCCGTTGCGTCCGCAACGGGCGTGGCATCGCCGGTCATGACGGCAGCTTCTTCGTCGTCGATCGAATGTGTGGACCCACCCAGCGCCATCGCATCCTCGGGGGCCACCGGCTCCTCGGCCGGCAACGCAGGAGGGTCGAGGGGCATGGCATCGGGGCCGATCGCTTCGCCCGTCGCGATGGCGGGCGCACCGCCCGTCTGAGAGAGCATGCCCGCGAGCAATTCCGTATCCGACTTCAGATCCGAAATCAGCGCGAGCACGCCGTCAGGATCGGGCGGCAACTTGGTCAGCATCTTCTGAATCTTCGCGACGGCATCCTTGATGGTGGCGGGAGCCTCCATTGGCGGCACGACGGCTTCACGCTTCGGTGTCGTGTCGCGAATCGGGGTCCGCACAACCGCTGCGGCCGAACCCTTTGCCTCTGCCATACCTTTCCCTCCGCTCGGTTCTGTCCGAACCGTATTCGACGCCCGGTGTCGAGCGTGCTGAGTCCGCCACTCAGCCATTCTCTCTGCCTCTTGCATCAGATTGACGAAGCGTCCGCCACGCGCCGGGCGCGTGACGATATCCGCACTGACGGCTTCTTGAATTTCTTTGACGAGGTTCACTTGCATGCCCTGAATCATGCCGGGCTCGGACACGCCCCCGCCGTTGATCGAGATGCCCGCGTACACACTCTTCGAGTTTGGGAACCGGCGCTGGTACTCCAACGCCGTCGCAACTTTCGCGCGCGCGATCTGGCCCGCGTCGGATTCATCGAAGCGCAGCGAGCCGAGGCACGCCACAAGCGTGTCACCCGTCACCGGATCTTTCACGGTGCCGCGTGCGGTGTCATAGAAGTAGCCGGCCAGGTCACGCACGGAACGTTCCGGGCGGTCGCCTTCTTCGGTCGCGGTCGGATGATCGATGAAGAATTGCTTGCCGTTGAACAGCGGCACGCATGACTCGACGGCTTCGCGCGTGTAGTAGTTCCGATCGCGGAGGTTGCCGAGCCCTTCGGTGATGATGACGACGCGCGCGGCTCCATCCGGAGCGGTGCCCGCTTCTCGAATCGTGACGAAGGACGTGAACGGTGTCGGGGTCATTGCGCCCCCTTCTGTGTCTCGATCTTCAGGGCCGCGATCTTGGCGGCTTCGTCAAGCACTTCTTGAGCTTTCTTCTCGGCGATCGCGAGCACTTGCTTGGCCTGTTGCATTGCCAGGGCGATCATCGCGTCCGCGTGGTCCATCTTGGAGGGCAACAGAACCGGACCCGTCGTGCCCAACGGAGTGCCTTCCGCACGGCCTTCTTCGAGACCGCGCAGGTGCGCCTCTTTCCCGGTCACCGCGACCAACGCGTCCTTCATCGAATTCGTGTTCTTCTCCAGCTCCCCGATGATCGTGGCTTGTGCTTCAATTTTCGTCGCCGTGGTGGCACTGGTAACCGCCGCAGCCGTGGCTTGGCGCGCGGCGCTGCCAGCCCTCAGAAGCGCAAACCCGGCGAAGATCGCGCCGATGATGCCGACAAGGAACGTCCCGAGCGGGATCAGGATCTCTTTGACGTCATCCGGAGTCCATGTCGAGGTCGAGGTCACGGCCGTGGTGGTCAGCGGCCGGCTATCAGCATCAGCCCCAAGCACGAGCCGGGCTCCCACCACGCCCAACACCAGCACCACCGACAGGGCCAGACGCCACAACGGCCACGACCATGACGGTGCAGTGAATTCTTCCAGGTCGCCCAGGAATTTCCGCACACTCACGTCATGCCCCTTCGCGCTGGCGCGCAATTGCCTCGGATTGCACGGCCGTCCGCACCGTCTCTGACGCTGCTATGCTCGGCATCAGGAACGCGCCCGTGCCCGGCATCTCAGTCTCGCTCGCCGCCATGGGAGCCGTCCCGCGCTCCCATTCGTCGCACGTGTCGACCGGGCGAATCAGGCCGATCACGCGCGTGCACGAACCCGGCGCGCTGAAGTGCGCACACGCCCCGCACGATTGCTCGCGCACGTTGGCGTAGCGGTAGCTCGCTTCTTCTTTCGTGACCATGCGCGGCGCAGTCATCATGTCGTCTTCACGTTGCTTCTGCGCGTCACGCATCCGTGTCAACGCGATCTTGTCGTCCAGGTCATCGGCGAACGATGCGAGCGGCACGTTGGGCGTCTCGACCGCAGACGGCTTGGCGAGCGACGCGCGCACCATCGGAGCGACGGCCGATGTCGGCTGCGATTCTCGATTGGTCATCGTTCCGTGGCCCGTGGGCGTGGCTCGTTCAGCACGAGCACGCCGTTGTCGTTACGCACGTCTTTGAGACGCACGCGCTTGTACAGTTCGCGCAACGGTTCGAGATCTTCTTTCTCGTGGACGCCGACGTACACGATCTCTTCCCATCCGGTCTCTCGATTGCGGCGTGTGGCGACACGCAATTCCGCGTTGCCGCGTTGCTTCAACCGCTCGAAGGCTTGCAGAACGAATTCACGCTCGGCCTGCAAGAGTTCATCGGGGGCGAAGGAACGTGACGACGGCGGATATTGCGCCATGGCCTCTACCAGCCTGCGTCGGCCGGCGTGAAGCGCCGGCGATTGTGGAAGACGTCAACGATGATCTTGCCGTCCGGTGACCACCGGATGCGTTCGAACTTGACGCTCGATAGCTCCAGGTCGGGGTTGTGTTTCTTCATGGCCGAGAACTGATCGATCAGACCGACGACCAGCTTGTTGAGTTCCGGTTGCATCAACCGCACGGCTTCGTCACGTCGGCCGATGATCTCCGAGACCAGTTCTTGGATCTTGTAGCGAGGCTCGGCCTCCATGATCGTGCTCATGCTGCGTCGTCTCCCCGCAGCGGCGGGCACCACCGCTTGAGTTCGCGGCCGGGGCGCGGATCGAATTCATCCGTGGCGACCCGGTGCACGGCTTCGTAGCCATCCGTGGTGCACGTGAGCAGCGAATCGCCAGCGTGATTCTGAAGACCGACGTGAAGGAGAGAACGGCAGAGCGGGCATCGAGGGGGCGACTGCGCGAGGACAGGCGGGACGTCGATCGTGCTATCCACGGTCGGCCTCCACCTTTTCCTGATGCCCGCATTCCGCCGCACAGATGTAGACGAAGACGACCCGGCCGAGACTAACACCGGAGAACTTGCGCATTGGTCGCCCGCAATGCACCGGCACGGTCGGCACTTCACGAAGCGGAGTCACGGCGCGGAGGTCGTTCATCGTTCTATCGCCCGAACATCCCGCCCCAATTGAATCCGCCGCCGCCAGTATTCGGGCAGAACTGAGAGCGATTCTGCCGGCACGCTGTCGTGCAGGCCAGGCTGACCGCGCTGCCGTAGGCACCATCCCATTGCGCCTTGGCGTCGTTCGGCCACGACGCGCGGGCCACCGAGCCGAGGATGTTCACGTGCAGACACGCCTCAGCCGGATCAGGAGCGGGCACGCGCACGGCCTTCCAGGTCGGCGTGGCCTTGCACGGCGTGGTCGCGTATCCCCAATAGGCCGGGGGCTTGTTCATGTAGTTGGTCGCGCGATCGTTCTCGCACGCGGCCATGGTCTCGAAGTAGATAGGCAACCACCAGCGCGGCTCGTTTTCGACGACCTTTTGCTGATAGAAAAACTTACCGGTGAACCGCGTGTGCATCGTCACGCCGCTGTTCGGATCGTTGTAGATGTACACGGCCGAGCAGTCGGAGGTCACGTTCAGCGGCTGGCCCTCGTACCACGTCGAGCCCGCAAAGCCCCACGGCTGCGATGCGCCGTACTTGCCGACGCACTCCGGCCGCAACGCGGCCCCGGAGGGCACGTTGTAGAAGTAGAACAGGCCGGCGATGGGGTCGAACTGCGCCTCGGCGGGCGCGAAGACGGCCAGGGTCAGCACCGCAGCGAGCATCACTCCTAGTACACGCTTCATCTCGTCTCCTCCTGTGGCCCCCGTTTACGAGGGCACGTCTCGGGGTGTTGCGAAGTCATTTCGTTGTATGTCGTTGCCGAGTATGGCGAGAATTGCGGGGGAGGGTCAAGTTTTTCTCGGGCATTGCCCGCGCATTGTCTATTCATTGAACAACGGGGCGGTCGCCTTCATAGGGCGGGGATTGACGCAGCGCCTCGACCACATCGCGAACGTAGGACTCCGTTTCTTCGTCGAGTTCCCGTTCGAATTCCATGATGGCTTCGGGCGGGATTTTCCCTTTCATTTCGGCATAGTGCATCTGAACCTCTAGCGGCATCTCCGTCCATTCCATTGTCAGAATCCTTTGTAGACCAGCGATTTCTTGTACCCGGTCTGCGCCTCGGGACTGTTCCAACCAATGCGCTTGTGCAGGCCCTCGAACTTGTAGATATCCGCGACGCCTGACGACAGGCTTTTCGCGTCAACCACCATCGTGATCGTCTCGAACGTCACCTTCCGGCCCAACACCCGCTCGATTTGTTGCTGCGCGAGTTGCTTGCGCGCGAAGATCCGGTCTTGCTTCAAGCCGCCGTAGCGGCGGCGGTCTTCCGCTGCGACGTGCTTGAAGGCTTCTTTCTCGCGGCGGTTCGGCTCACCTTGCGTGAGTCGCCATTGCTGCGCCTTCTTCGACGCCGCAATATCGCCGCCCTTCACTTCGACCACGCGCGAGTCATAGACGATATCGACCGGATAGTTGTTGCGGCCGCTCGGCTTGATCGGGCGGGCGTCTTTGAATCCTTGCGAGCGAAGATACTCGATCGCGAGTCGTTCGGAGACAGCCTGCGTTTCGTTTTTCGTGAGCGTGACGCCGTGGCGCTTCGGCTCGCCTGTGAAGTTCTTCTTCGTGGTCGCGATTCGCACCGAACGAGCGGAGAACTTCTTCTCAAGCTCGACGCGTACCTGTTCGTCGGTGAACGTCGCATCTTTCGGCAGGGCCGGCGTCGACGCGCGCGAGACACGAGGTCGGATCGATCGCGCCGGCCCACTCCCGTTGCGGTCACTCACGTAGCCTTCGCCACCACCATCACCGCCACCACCGGACGTGAATCGCCCGATGTCATCACGTGGGTGGAGGTCTTCGCTCCACTCTTCGCGGAGTGGAACAAGCTCGGCCCGGACTAGAGGCGTCCGTCGCGCTTGGCCTGTTCCAGTTTGCGACGTGTCGATTCGAGATCTTCCGGGGTCGGTTCCCGGCCCCCCGTTGCGAGCTTGAAGGCGTGCACGATCGCGTCGAGGGTCAAGTCGCGCGGGTTGAGCATCGTCATGGACGGCTTCGCGTTTGGCATCGTTGGCTCCTTTGTCTTTGGGGACATTCTTGAACCACGCTTTTTGCGCCGGCACGTTTTCGGACTGGCCCGTCTTGAAGTTGAAGACGGCGAGTTGATGATGCTCACGGCCCATGCCGAAGGCTTCGTTCCGATCCTTCATGACGCCTGAGATGTCAAGGAATGCGTTGTTCGTGACCGGATCGTGCCACACGCCGAGATACGCGCGTTGATCTTCGCGCAGGAGATCGCCGTTGCGGAGCGCGTAGTCGAGCAGGTCTTCCGCTTTCAGTTTCGACACCGGGATCACCTGCTCTCGACCGGGATACATCGCGACGGCGTAACCCTCGTCACCGATGTTGACGGCGTGATGCGAGAAAGGGTTGTACGTGAATCCGCTGTCAGGTTCCGCCACGCGCGCGAGCAGGGCGTCGAATTCAGCGGGGCGCAGACCGCTGCGATCGATCTTCGTCAACGTCGCCGTGCTCGTACCCCCGCCACGATCCTTCGCGCCCGCCGAGGCACCGCTGTCAGATGCGCCACCGCCCCCGCCGCCTCCCGACGAGAACTTACCGTCGTCAGCACGCGGGTGCTTCTCTTCATCCCACTCTGACTCGACGAGCACGGCGCGCACCGGCTTCGGCAGCACGACCACCGCGCGAAGATATGAACCAAAGTATTGATACGGCAACGCACGCAACCACGCCTCGGGCGTGTCCGTCGTGACACGCTTGCCCTTCACGAGCGGGCGATCGGTGAGCACGTCGGCCGCGAGCGTCGGATTGCCGTGCGTGCGGATCGATCCGTCGACCCCACCGTTATCGAGCGTGAGCAGGACGTCTTGCCCGCCGTCTGGCCGCGTGCTCAGGAGTTGAACGGTGACCATTAGCCGGCTCCTGGACCGAATTGTGAAGCCAACCCTTGCCCTGAAACAGGTGCCGGCGAAGGCGTCTTTGTCTTCGGCGGCACGGTGATTTTCCACGGCGCATCTGCGCGTTGTGTCGGTGTCGGTGTCGGTGTCGGTGTCGGTGTCGGTGTCGGTGAAGGAGCGGGTATTCGGCCGTCCCATTGCACATCATCCCAACTCGCCACCATGGACATGTCATGAATGCGCGTCTGCACGCCCTCGATCGCATCGGCTGGCAACTTCAACTTCGTCAGCGCAGCCGTGATCTTGTCTGAGTTCTCGACATACGTCTTCGCAAGTTGCTTGAACGGCGTCTTATAAGAACCACCGTCGGCCAGGTTTTGCATGTGTTCGATGATCCGATAGTTGCCCTGCACAAGCCCTTCTTCTCCGAACGCGAGCCCGTGATCGATCAGGGCGAGCTTACCATCCCCTTTCACGATCCAATTCCCCGAATGACGGTCGGTGTTCCCGATCACGTAGTCAAACACCGCCGCGCGGGCCGCGTCCTCGTTGCCGTCGAACCTATCTTTATAACTGCCAACGTTCTTTGCCACCGCGCCGTCTTGCCAGTCGAGGAGCACGCCGTGCTCGCCATCGATCTCACGCACGACCGCGGGCGTCACCAGATCGGTCATGCCGACGAGCTTCGCCACTTCCCACGCGCCCGCTTCACGTTCCGCCGCCTGACCTGAGATCCCCTCACGCACATCATCAGGCGCGCCGCTTTCCGGCTTCCACACGGCTTTCGACGTCGTGCCGTCTTCGTTTTTCAGGAACACAACTTTCGTTTCTGAGATCCCACCACCAAGGTCGTTCATGCTATCAACCATGGCGGATTTCAGAATTGTTTCTTTCGACGACACATCACCCACGTCAGCCGGCGCAGGCGCGGCCTTCGGCTTCTTCGCCTTCGCTTTCTTGTCACCCTTCTCGCCTTTCTCTTTGTCGCCACCACCGCCACCCGTCACAGCGAACTTGCCGCCTTCACCGCGCGGGTGCTTCTCTTCATCCCATTCTTCACGCAGCGAGACGAGCACGGCGCGGACGATTGTCGGCGCGGCGATCGGCGCGGAGGCTGCGCGCACAAGCGTGCGGGCGGGCACGAGTTCAGCGCGCGTCAACATCACGCACCTTGGGGGCGAGCGTCGCGCGCACGGGCGAGCGCGTGGGCGTCTTCTTCTTGGCCGGCGTTGGCTTCGGCGTTGGCTTGGCTTCATACGGCGCACCCTTGCCGTACAACCAATGCGGCCCTGCGTTCAAGTCGATCAGGTTCGCGTCGTCATCGTCCATGTCATCGTCCATGTCATCGTCCTCACGATCGTCTTCGGCTTCCGAGGCAGCGATGCGCTGTTTCTCAAACGTCGGCGCGTTATGCGCAAAGGCGTCCCACTTTGTCCAACCCGAGCCCATCAACACGACTTCTTGTTCGTCGTGGACGTTCTGCCCGAAGACCGGGAGCGAGAACACAGCCGTGCGCGGCGCTTGCACGCGCAACACAACACGCTGCGCGCCTTTCGGGTGCACGCCAATGCCGCCCCACTCGTTTGCGACGCTGATCTTCGATGTAGCGGATTGTAGGGAGTCCCGTTCAAGTTTCAGATTCGGCAACGGCTCACCCGTCTTCGGCTTTGAATCGAGGACGCGCATGTCGCCCCGATAGACCACGACCTGCTCGGCCTTGGCCTTCGAGAGCACATACTGCGAGACTTCCCATTGCGCGCGCGCATACGCCTGCACATGGGCGAGATCGTATTCGTGCACCGTCACAGGCGGCCTGCCAGCGGCTTCGGGACGCACATCACGGGTGCGCGTATCGAATTCTTTCGCCACTGCCGTGCGCAACAACACGCCGCCATTTGATGCCGGGGATTCTTTCCATCCGTCCCACAACCGACCGGCCAGCGTTTCGTAATCGCGGTCGTCAGCCAAGCCACGGTCTTTGAGGATTTGTCCGTAACGCTTCTCGGTCATGCGCGCAGCGAGGGCGTGCGTTGCGGTGTAGTCGTCGCCATCTTGGAACGGCTTCCATTCTTCCGGCTCGTGAATGACAACGGCTTTTTCACTCTGTTCCAGTTCGCTTAGATTTTCTTTCGCGTACTCGAACTTCTTGTCATCCTCCATCTGGCTCCAAAACTCTGACGCGGCTTCGGCGGCCTGCTCGTTCAACCACTCGGGAGGATTGTCGATCATCCGCTCACGGATCGCCTCTCGTTTCCCGTCCATCTTGTCTTTCATGAACGACGTGAAGGAGTCCTTGACTTCGGCCCACCGTTCTTCCGACGTGCGGCGCAAGTTGTCGAGCGGAAGATCCAACTGCTCGGCGTCAGCCGGCGATCCCCATTTCAATTCATTGGAGTCCACGTCAACATCGTCGTCGGTGTCCTGAGGGCGATTGATGGCGTTGTAAAGCGATGCGTGGTCCAGGTCCAATCCGCTGTCATCGATGAATTCTGCGGCCCGGTCCTTCCACCACGCATCGTCATCACGCAATTCTTCGTGCACCGGCTCGTCGAGGTTCTCTGACCACGACTCATACTCAGAATCGTAGAACTCACTTTGGTTGTTCTCGACCCACGTATCTTCGGCTTTAGCTTGTTGTTTACTCGACAACGCGTCCCACGCTTCAGGAGCATCGGAGACGTCGACTTCACCGCCCTCTTCCACGATCGCGTCTTTCAAACGATCGAGGTCTGGCTTGACCTTTTCGAAGTCGCGGAACATCTTCTCCGTGTTTTGCTTGCCCCATTCGTCGCGGGGCGTGTCACGCTCCGGGGACACAGCCCCGCCACCGCCTGTTGACGAGAATCGGCCGATATCGTCACGCGGGTGCTTCTCTTCGTCCCATTCTTCGAGGATGCGCGCCGTCGCGAGATGGGACGGCTGCACGAGCACGCGCGTGAGAAAGTAGCGTTCGTCTTCAGCGAGTTCGTCGAGCGTGACGAGGCTTGCGGCGTCGATTTCTTCGGGCGTCAGGATCGCCTGCGCGGCTCCGCGACGCTGCGCGAGCATGACCACGGTGTTCGACCACGGGCGATAGAGTGTCCCAAGCGTGCGCAGGATCGTGACGTCGAGCCCGGCTTCTTCGCGCATCTCTCGCTGTGCGGCCTGCGCATAACTCTCGGCCTTATCGACGTGTCCACCGGGCAGTGTCCAGAACGTGAGGCCACGCGGACGAACCGCCCACACGCGCCCCGAGGGTTCGAGACACGCGACGGCGACGCGCGTATACGGGGAGAGTCCGACTTGCGGGCCAAAGCGTTCGCGCGCATAGAGCACTTGGCCCGTGGCGAAGTCCACGAGCATGTCGACGTCGTGCTCATCCACCACGGATTCATCGCCCACCGCATCGGTGATCGGGACACGCGCGACGGCGAACACGAGCGATCCAATCGCGGTGCCTCGATTCAACATGTGTGAAACGAGATCGTCGAGCGCCGGCGCGACCGGCCACGCGGCCAGATACTCCTGTCCGCGCGCAATCGTCGCCGCGTCGTCCTTCGTGATGAACGTGCCGGCGTATTGTTCGCCGAGGGCGCACGACGGAAACGTGACGGTGCGCAGACCGGGCCAACGTCCGATCAGGTATTGGGAGAGTCGCTTGCGCGGTTGGTTCCACGACGGGCCGTCTGGTGCGTCGAGGGCCACGCCACCGGGCACAGGTATCCACACACCGGGCGCGTCGAGGGCCAGCGTGTACCAGCCCTTCGCGCACGCGACGCTTAGGGTCGTGCCGTCCGAGGCGATCAGCACGTGATCCGGCTGCGCGAGGGCGCGCGCCCGAGCGAGAATGCCGTGCCACTCAGGCGTGAGCGTGCCCACGAGCAACGCAGGCAGATCCGCCCATGGGAGCGTGGCATACGAATGCGCACGGCGCGGCTTCACGCGCGAGAGGGCGGCGGGCATCATCGTTTCATCGCCCCACGCCCAACCCTCGCGGGCGGCTTCGCGGAGCGACTCCATCATCTCAGCACCACGACGCGAGTAGCCGTTTGCCTGCAACCACGCGGTGCCTTCGGCGCGGTATTCTTCGAGGTCCGTTTCGCCGGGGAAGACGGCCGGAATGCAGCGACAGTTTGATATCAGAAGGTTACTTGCTACAATCGTTCCATTACTCGACTGGAGGTCATACACGTGCCCCCGAAAATCCACATCAAGAATTTCGATGATCTGGTCCGGCAGTACAAGCTCGGGCACTCGCTGCATGAGTTGTCGCGCAAAGAAGGCATTGCGCAGCCCGTACTGGCTCGACACTTCTCGGATCGCGGTATCAAGATTCGAACACAATCCGAAGCTGCGAAACTCCGATGGAAGCTCGGTCGCAACGTCACGCCGTGCGTGACAGGCCGACTCTCCGGGGTCTCTGGCATCAAGAAGAGTCCCACGCACAAGGCTGCGATTGCCCGAAGTCGCATGCGAAATCTTCGGAGCAGCGTGGGAAGGTTCGAGCACGAGACGCTCAGACTGGCACGCACGATCCGTTCGGAGGCGACGCCGCAATTCGCTGTCGACAGTTACAATCTCGATATCGCCTTCCCCAAATCGCGCGTCGCCATCGAATTGCTCGTCAAACCTCCGCAGAGTCGTCGGGACTTCACCAGAACGCTTGAACGTCTCAAACACCTGCTCGATCGTGGTTGGTCTGTATTGTTCATTGTCTGGCGACCACTCGGCGCGCAGCGCGGACAAACCATCTTCGTCCCGGCCGCTATACGAAAGCAGATAGTCACCTTCTTTCAACTCACCCGCGCGCTTCCACCCGGCCAAAGTCGGTATCGCGTGATTCGGGGTAACGGAGAGCGACTGACCGTGAGTAGTACGGATTTTCCGGATCTGCCCCGCGTATAGCATGCGCATCGCAGCGTTGAATCGACCTTGAACGGGTGTGTCTCCCGCGACACAATTGTAGTGACGCGGCATTGATTCACCGAGTTCATTGAGTGCACGCCCGTGTCGTGCAGCACATCCCGGCGTGGTCCGTTCATCAAGCGTGGCCCACCACACCAGCATTGCACCTTGTTCCTGAGCGATATCCTTCATGAGTCCTGCGAATTGCCGGCGCGCTTCATTGCGATAGATGTTGATCGCTTTACTAGCTGGGCCGCGCGGAGCTTTCAGTTTATCGACGCCGAATGCCTTGTAGATCTTCTCGCGGGCGGTATCGAAGTCGTCGCCGTTCAAGAGCGACGAGCGCACCGTGCTCGTGACGTTCGTCTTCAGATCATCGCTCATGGCGAAGACGCGATCGAAGAACGTGCCGCCACCGACCGTGCTGGTGGTCAAATCATTGAGCACGAGATTTTTCGCGGGCGGGATCTCATGCACCTGCGCGTCAAGCAGATTGCCGACCAGCTTGTTGACGACCGGGCGTTGCACGCTCAGAAGTTCCGCGAGACTATCGAGCGCCGTCGTGCCCACCGTCTCGGCGAGTTCCGACACCGTGCGCGTGATCGCATTGTCGAGGGCTTGGGCTCCCATCGTGGATCGGGCGCGCAGAAACGTGGTGTCGCGCCCGAGGAATTCGTCATACACGGAGCGCAACCGCTCGATCATCGTGCCGCGTGAATCTTGATAGAGACGGGCGAGGTCGAGGGCGTCGGTGTCGATACGACGCTCCACCCATTCGCGCGTTTTCTGTGCCGCGCGAACCAGCGACGCCTGAAGATCTTTCGGGGACGGGTCCGCCTCGCGGAGAACCACCACGCTAGCCGCGCGAGCGAAGATCCGCGCGAACCGGAGCGGAAACCGGCTCGCGCCGCTGCGGCGTCGCAGGCGATGACGGCACACCTTGCGCGGAAGGTTTCCCTTGGGGCTCGGGCGGTTTTCCGCCCGGCGTCGCGTCCCACGCGCCGCCCTTTCCCTGCGACGCATTCCATTCGAGCGGTGACGCGCCTCCTGTCGGCGCGCGCGGTTGCGGAGGCGGATTCACCGCCTTGTCGACCGCCGCCTGTACGTCAGGGCCGACGAGCGAACCCGTGAAGGAGTCTGCGAGCCCGAGGGGCGTCTTGGCGACGGTCGCCTGCTCGCGCTGAATCTGCGCGCGTTCGTCGTCGTAGTCGTAGGATTCGATCCCGAGTTCCTTCGCAATCTGCTCGGCCATGCGACGATGCGAGATCGTGTCGAGCCCTTGCGCCGCTGCGAGGTCTTTGATCTTGACCGTGCGGTCTTCTTCGTACACGGTCGGGAACACGATGTCGACTTGCATCTCGGAATCATCGGCGATCACTCGGCGCACATGCAGCAACGGAGTCGGGGACCACGGAGCCGACACGTCAACGGCTTCGACGATGTGCCGTCGCATCCCTTCACGATAGCGTGGCGTGCTCATTGGATCGGCTCCCGTTGAATGCGCATCGGTTCACGCAAAGGTGCGCCCGCGCGCGGCCCGTCGTCTTCATCCGGCACGAGTTCAGGGTCACCACGCACGGACGAGGGGCGGATGCGGCCCGCTTGCAGCGCCGCCGCAATCACGCGATCGTAGATGTCTTCGAGCGTTTCTCGCATGATCTGTTGCCGGTCTTCGACCGCTTTCACGGCCGGGTCCGTGCGCACGAGCGCCGTCGCCCGCGGTGCGCCGCCCGTCTCGATATTGAAATACTCGGCGGGCAGGTTGAGCGACGTGGCGACGATCGCGGCGATTTGCTGGCCGATGCCGCCGCTCCCACGATTGGCCGTCAACTGCGCCGACGACGGCGAGAGTTCGACGGACTCGTTCTCGATCCACACACCACCAGGCGGGGGCAACTCCGTCATTGACGGATCGGTGAGAAACTTGTCGACGTCCGTCTGGTCACCGCGCACTTTGATCTTCCACACGAGGTTCGCTTCGAGTAGCGCCTTGACGGTCTGCCCATTGTAGAAGTCATTGAAGCGTTTCAGCCACGGCATCGACGGGAGGAGATCGCTGCGCCCGCGCTTCTCCTGCGACGATTCGTTGATCTTCACGTGCACGATGTTCGTGGGCGGCACCTGCTGAATGATGTACTTCGACACGGGAATGTTGCCGCTCACCCACACCTGATACGGCGTCGGCCACTGAAAGTGATAGTAGTAGACGCGCTCGATATCTTCAGGATCGGTCACCACTTCCCAACACGTGCTTGCGTCGAGATTGCGCAAGCCGATGTGGCCGGGGCGCGGTTCGTAGAATCGCAAGAGCAACTCACCCTGCCACATCAAGTCGCTCGTCATGTGGCGCAGCTTCCGCCGCATAGTTTCACGATCCCAGAACTCGTTCCAGATCTTGTGCGCCACGTTGTTCTTCACGTGAAAGGACAAACCGCGCCCGAGCACGAAGCGCGTCATGATCTTGTTGGCCGACGCGGCGAGCGCGTTGTGGTTCTTCAACTCAAATGAGTTATGCACGAAGACGCCTTGACCGACCGCGAAGTTGTGATGTTTCTCGACAGTCAGGTCGTACACGTCGGCACGACCGATCGATCGGACGGAGACCACGCGATGATTCACAGCGCGCTTGAATCCTTTTCCAGTGACCACCACACCCGACTTGCGCCACTTCTCCACACGCGCCGCGCGTTCGTCTGGCGTGTACTCCATCGCCACTCGCTTGTGTGTCGGCTCCCACACCGACACGCACGGCTGATACACGTGCTCGTACCCCTTCACGGTCTTGCGATAGAGAGGCATGAGCGAGTCGTCGGGGAGAAGTTTCTGCGCCTGACGGTAGGAGCCATCGCGCAGCATGAAGAGATGGTCAGGGGTGCACTCGATTGTTTCACCGTTGTCCAACAGCACTGAGACAAGTTCTTGATCGCGTCCGGTACGCTTCGCCCACTTCGCGAGACCAGGGACGACGCGGCCCTTGGCATCGCAGGAGTACACCCAGAAGTTTCGCCGCCGCTCATGTGCAAGTTGTTCGATCGTCACTGTCGTGCCGTCGAGCAGCGGGATCGGTGTCGATCCCACGAGACATCGCGCGTGCATTTGCAAGTAGTCGGTCAGGTAAAGCTGTTTGGAAAATGGGCCAGCAAGCGTCGGCACGAATTCGTGGTCGATCAGATGCGTCGCACTGCGGCCATACGTCTCGCCCGTATCGAAGTCGTCGCCGCTTTCGAGGAACCGCTTGTGCTGCCCACGATCGGACTCGAAGAACGCGCGCAAGTCACGCACACTCGTGATGACGCGCGGTCGCCAGCGTTCTGATTCACGGATCGGTTCGAGCATCACCGCGCGCAGGCCCGGATGGACCTTCACGCCCGCTTCGGTGGTGATCGTGTCGCGGACGTTGAATCGCTTGACGTATTCCTCGACGGGCACGCGGAAGGACGCCGCATTGAAGTCGGCGTCAGGGTCATAGGGCGGGGCGGGTCGCGAGCCGGCTGTCGGACGGGCCACCCGAGGACGGGCCACGTCGACCAGTTCATCCCCGACGTGCGCATGCCCGTTCGTCCCGAGAGTAATCGGCTGTCGCGCCATGGAGCCCTCCCTATGGCCGTGCATCATCGCCGATCTCACAGGACCATTGCAAGTTTTGACGGAAGCGCGCCGAGCGTGGGGTCAGCAAAGCCGGCATCACGGCCCGCACGAGCCCACTGGCAAACCCTCTGCCCGCCGTCGCTCGTGCCGATCAGCGGAGCGCGCTGCCACCTATTGCCGGGTTACATACGGGCCTCCTGACGTCTCACGTGCACAGCACCCGGCCAGGACACTACGGCATTCGCGGCCGGCGTGTCAACGGGCACGCTCGGGCGGATTGGGCGGCATCGGCACGTCCGCGTCCGTCTTGTCGGGCGGATTCTTCGGAAGCGGAATGTCATCGATCGTCTTGTCAGGCGGATTCTCGGGCATGGGCGGGATCGGAGCCTTGGCCTTCTTTGGCGTCTTCACGTTCTTCTTCTTGAACGTCGGCATAATGGTTCTCCTTCAACGATAGCGGTTCATCCGTGCGGCTTGTCCCCCCACGATGGAGCCGGCGCGCGGGGACACCATCGCGCCGGCTTGTCCGGTTCGAGACGGCGAGCCCACAAGCAATGCACGCGGCACCAAGGTCGCCTTGCGCGTGTGCGGCACACCCGAGACCGGCGTGATGATCGGCTGCTCGCGCCCCGCAATCCACCAACACAGGAGCAACGCGTGAAAGTGGTCGGGCGACTTGCGGCCTTCAATCGCGCCCGCCGCTTGCGCATATTCGTCGACGTCATCGGGATCGACGATCCGAATGCGACCGATCGCATCGAATTCTTGTTTGACCATGGACACCTGCCCAATCAACGCTTCGAGAAATGTCGTGCGCGCCGTGGGCACAGCGGTGCCATCGACTTCGGTTGCGTGGCGCAAGCGCGCCAGCGAGATCAAGCCTTGTTCGAAGCCAGAGCGCAGCGCCCATCCCATTTGTGATTTCAGATTTGTAAAGTGGGACTCGATCAGATGTTTGCGCTTGCGCGTCTCACGTTCTTCCGGCGTGCGCGGCTTATCGGTGGGCGAGGCTCCAAAGTTGATCGGGATCACGTTCTCGCCCGCGTGTCGCAAGATATCCGTCACGCCACCCCCGAGCCCGGTGTCGTCAATCACGATGTACTCTGCGCCGATCTCTCTGCGCATGCGGGAGCACGCTTCCGCCGTCACGACGACCGAGCGATACAGAGGATGTTTCGGGTCCGCGCCGATGCCATACGTGCGCGCTTCCGGGGCGGTGGATTCTTCCGGCGTGCGCGCGATCGTTTCGCCGCACAAGATCGAGCCGCCTTCAGCACCGATCAGGACGGTGCGGTCGCGACCGTGGCGGGCGACGTCGCAGGCCACCACACGCGGCCCGTCGCATCCGTCTTCGATATCTTCGGCGCGTTCGAGCCACGTGTACGGCACGAGCACGTCACCCTCGAAGGAGGGGAAGTCGCCCACGACACGCGCGACGAACACGGGCGAGTCTTCGCCCCACTCCTGCGCACGATCACGCACCCATTCCGGACGCACACGCTCGGAAAAGTAGAGACGCTCAGGCGGGTGGGCGTGCGAATACTTTTCGCGCAGGACGGCGGGGCGGATGACGAACAGCGATTTCCACGTGGTGCGGTATTGCGTAAAGACTTTGTAGAACTCTCCGACCTGCCCGCCCGGCGTTGACGCGACGAGGAGCTTGGCTTCTTGCGTCGTGCGCATGCCGGCCATGGATTCCCACGTCTGACGCGGGATGCCTTTGGCTTCGTCGAAGATCGAGAGCAAGTGTTCGGAGTGATAGCCTTCGATGTTCAGCGATTGCGACGACGCGATGCCGACTGCGAACCAGTCGAGCGGACCTGAGCGCGCATTCGAGCGCGCGGCGAGCGGCAGAGCTTGGAGCCGCGTCGTCTGCAACTCGAAGAATTGCGTGAGCCACGGCGAGCGCGCCTCGGCCACACGCCACCACTTACTGACGCCTTGCGCCCACAACACATCTTTGACCTGTTTGCTGAACGTGGGAGCCGTCGTGGGCACGACGGCGAACGGGCGCGTGGTGGTGAACCACAAGATCACCCACGCGAGCAGCGAGGTCTTTCCTGCGCCGTGGCACGAGCGCACGGCGACGTTTTCGTGTTCCATGATCGCGTCGAGCACATCGCATTGCCACGGATCGGGCGTGCCGGCCAGGACGTCCTGCACATAGCGCACAGGTTCGAGCGCCCACGCGCGGAAGGCGTCGACGAGTTGATCCGTCTCGTCGACGTCATCCACAACGGCCGCGACGTCGGGCGGTATGCGCGGGGGCATCAGGTCAGGAGTATGACATAGACCGGGCCGAGTCGAGAAGGACGGGGCGCGATGTGCGTGCGGCGGTAGTGCTCGGCCAGCGTCTCAATTTCAGATGTGACGAACCCACATGCGCACCGGAGCGTCACACGCGCGGCCTCCGACCGAAGGGCTTGGGCGGCATGGGCAGGGGATAACGATAGCGCGACATGGATTCTGGCGCAGGCGCAGGCGGCGGCACATCATCAATCGGCGCGAAACTCAACCGATGGGCATGGGCCATGACAC
>Ga0137426_1000048_pt1 | contig 34921 bp, 50 predicted proteins | sample EasRivERMZT660_2_FD_102308 | JGI IMG/M metagenome (GOLD analysis project Ga0137426, IMG submission 102308) | Soil microbial communities from meander-bound floodplain in the East River, Colorado, USA - East River MetaG ERMZT660_2 | ecosystem: Environmental > Terrestrial > Soil > Floodplain ...
AACTTCGTCTGGCAGCGCGTCACGATGCGTTTTCGACTGCCGTCTGCGCTCTGGAACGGCACGGCGCACGACACGACGCTCTCGATCAGCGACGGGGTTCCGGTCACGCTCACCAACGGCGGCAACGCCAACGTCGACGATCTCGTGCTCTATCTGAGCGTCGCCTCTTCGTCCAATGCCTCTTTCGAGATATCGAAAGATATCACGCTCGACCCGCTTCCCGCCGACGCCTTTAACGTGCTCTATGACGGCAACGTCAACGCAGGACAAACGCTCTATCTCGACTCCGGGCGCTGGCTGGCGACAAAGAACGGCATCGGCGTCTGGCCCGATATCGTCTTTCAGGAGCTGCACTCTTGCGCAGGACTCTTTCGACTGCGTCCCGGCGCAAACCCCGTCAAGATAGATTGGAGCGGTACGGGTGCCGTCTCGCTGCGATACGTCTTTTACGACAAATGGCGGTGAGCAGATGAGGGCGTGGGTCGAAGTCTTCGAGTCGGACGGCGTCGCGTCGAGCGTCACCGACGGCCCGATCTATCAGGTGCGAAGCTGGCGGCAATTGTCTCTGCTCAACGGGGCGGGCAATTTTAGCTGCGTGCTCAACGCGCTCGACGAGCGGGCTGCGAGTCTGATTCACCCGCTGTCCGTGCTGCGCTGCAAAGTGCTCGACATTGACGACTATCTGCCGAGCGTCGAGCGCGTCAAGACGCTCGGCACAGTCATCGTGCATAGCGTCTCGTGGCGCGTCGTGCCCGACGGCACGGTCGACCTCGTCGTCTCGGGTGCAGATTCGCTTTACGACCTGACGAAAGTGCTCGTCGAGCAGACGACCTTGACCGAAGACGAGACGCTTCCTCACGATGCGTTGATGGATCGCTATGCGCCGCCCGCCTGGGGCTGGAGCGGAGCGTATGCGAATCCCGTCGCGCTGCAATTCAGCTATGAGACGTTGCTCGACGCGCTCGGTCAGGTGAGCGAAGTCAACGGCGACCGCTTCAGAGGGACGCGAGACGGCTTTGCGTTGAGCTGGATATCTTCCGTCAACGGGCATTTGGCCGCGCCGAATATGCCGACGATTGTCGCGTCGCTCGACCCGCAGGTCGTCTTGACCGATGCGCCGTCGGGTGCGCTGCTCGGCACGAATCGCGACACGCTGCTCGCCACGAGTCTTGAGATCGGCGAAGACGGCTACAACATTGCGACGCACTGTTTTGCGTTTGGCAGCGGCATCGGCATCAATCGATTGCATCTCAACTATGCAACGCACTGGCCCGACGACTCGCTGATCAGCGCGGGCAACTACACCGACGAGCTGGGCATCGAGTGGCAGCGTCACGCGACGGGGATGCTCATCAACCTCACCGACGCCGTAATCATCGGCACGCGCTACGTACACAAGTATTGGCCCCAGATCGTTCCCGCTTCCGTCAATACACCTGACTATAACGTCGCCGGCAATACGTTGATGAAGTTTGCGCTCTCTTATATGCGCAGCGTGCGCAGAGCGACGAAAGTCTATCGAGCGACGATCGTCAAGCCGATGAGCGTGAGTCCAAACGGCTACGTCGGCAACTATGCGTCGCTCGTCTACGTGCGCGGCACGACCGACGGCATTCCCGTCTATGAGAACGTCGAAGCGCTGCTCGTCACCGAAGCCGAAGAGAGCATCGACGAGCGCGGCGTCTATACGGTGCGCTTGACCATGATCGACGCCGAGCGCCCGCCGAAGACTGAGTCGCAGTACATTCTTGAAATGTTGCGCACGAATTCGATGGCGCTCAAGAATGACCAATTTACCAGTCAGGACTTGGGCACGTCCGAGGCTCCGCTGCGCGTCGTCTACTCCGAGAGCATCGTCTCGTCGGGCGGGATCCCGCTTTCGGGCAGCGAATGGGAATATAGCGGCAATATGCTCGTCGATGCGAACGCGGGCAGCGACACGATTGTACAGATTGCGAATCAGGGGGCGGGGCGCGCCGATCTGTACGTCGACAGAAATATCGTGCTCGGCGGCACAGTCAACGGCGTCGATATTGCGTCGCTCGTCGGCTCTGGGCATCCTGCGGCGACGGGCGGCGACGGAATCGACGTAGACGGGGCGCAGGTAGTCGCAGTCGATGCGACCGTCGTGCGCACGTCGAGAAGCGTCGCGACGGGCGACGGCTTGAGCGGCGGCGGCAATCTCTCTGCGAATCGCACGCTCACCGTCGATACAAGCGTCGTGCGCACGAGTCGCAGCATTGTCGCCGGGACGGGGCTAACGGGCGGCGGCTTCCTGAGCGCAGACGTGACGCTCAACGTAATCGGCGGCGACGGCATCACCGCCAACGCCAACGACGTAGCCGTCGATGCGACGGTAGTCAGAACGTCGAGACAGGTCATAGCGGGCGCGGGGATGACGGGGGGCGGTGCGCTCAGTGCAGACGTGACGCTCAACGTCATCGCAGGAAACGGCATCGTCGTAGGTGCGAACGACGTAGCCGTCTTGCGGGCGACGCCGGATAGTGGATTGACGTTTGTCTCTGGCGGCCTGGCGCTCGGCGCGCCGGGCGCTGTCTCTGCGCTCACGACGGCCGCCGTCACGACGACGACGCATGTGCACCCCGTCATCGCCGCCAACGACGTGGGAACGATTGCGCCGGGAGTCGAGACGTTGCTCAAGGCTACGGGCGCGGGCGCGTTGACGCTTGGTTCGCTCGACGTGACCGGCTCTGCGAATATCCTGCAAAGTCTCTATGCAGCGGCGAGCGGCTTTCAAGTGCTGCACCATACGGCGGGCGGCGCTCATGCTCACGTGCTCGTAAACCCGTCGGGCGACCCCGTCGTCATCGATGAGCAGTTCGGGATGGATATCTACGACAATCTCAGAGTGCGCGGCTATATCGTCGGAAACTTGACGCTGCAAGTGCGCGATATGGATCCCGTCATCCCCTTCGACGGAGCCTTCCCGCTAGAGAGCAACTACACCGGCTCGACGCTTGGAAGCGGCGGGCAGGCGGGCAGAGCTGCGACGGGCTGCCGTATGCCCATCTTTCGACCGGGACGATTCGGCAAGGCCGTGCAAATCACGAGCGCGGGAACCAATCTCTTTACGAACCCGACCGCCGAGATCGATGACACCTCCTACGCCAACACCGGCAGCGCGACGCGCACCGTCGTGACGACGCACAGCTATTTTGGAGCGAAGTCGATCCGCGTTCAGACGACGAGCGGCGCATTTGACGGGCTGGTCGCGATTGGCCCGACGCACGGCTCGGCGCAGACGTACTCCGCAATCGTCTGGATCGAGCGCACGGAGATCGTCGCCGACTTAATCGTCGGACTGCGCGAAGCGACGGCCACGCAGATCGCGTTTACGACCATCCCCAAACGGCTCGGCTGGCAGCCGGTGAGCGTGAGCGGCACGACGACGACGACGGGTTCGCTGCGTCTCTATATCCAAAAGAGCGGCGGCGCGGCGGTCGTCGTCTTTTACGTCGACGGCGCCTCGATGTATCTGTCTGCGAATTGTCTGCCGTCGGCGCACGGCGCGATGACGACCAACGAAGGCAGCGACGCTTATAGTTGGACGGGAGCGGCGCACGGCAGCACGACGACGATTCTCAAGACGGGGCTGGTCTACCCGTCCACGTCGCCAATCCACACCGTCGGTGCGAATGGCTCTTTCGGCGCTTGGGTGCGTCTGCCGTGGGCGGGTTCGGGTTCGGGTTCGCTCGTGCACTACGTCTTTACCGCGGGCAACAATAATTTGTCGCTGCGCTTCGACGCGTCGGGACAAGTCATCTTTCAGGCGGGAGGCTCGGACGCGACGCCTCACGCGATTACGCTCGATACGCAGTGGCATCTCTATATGGTCACATGGGCCGACGACACGAATCTCGTGCAGCTCTGGTATGACGGCGTTGTCATCGCGTCGCACGCTTACGTCGGCCCGACGACTTCTAGCGATATGTACATTGGCTGTAACACCGCAGGCGACGCGCAGCTCGACGGGCAGATCGACCATGTGATGAACGTCTCACGCGTGCTCGACGCCGAAGAGATGCTCGCGATTGCGACCGCCGACGGCCCCGCGTTTGCGTTTCGCTCAGTCTTCAATCTGCGCTTTGGACGCAATCGTTTCAGCTTCGACGATGAGGGCTTTTGGGGAACGGGCGCGAGCGGGCGGCGCTTAATCGGAATCTATGCGGGCGTAGACGGCGCGCCTTCGACGACAAAGTCGTGGGGTAACGTCAATCTGAGCGAAGGGGATATCCTCTTCGGCCAGAAAGCGACGCTTGGCGGCGGCTGGATGCACTTCGACCAGGCGGTGACTGCGCTCGGCGAGACGCCGCGCATGGCGTGGGGCTATGACGGCGTAGAAGTCTTGCAGCTCGACACCGGAGGGGCGACGCTCAACGGCGTACTTGACCTTTCGGCGACGGGCGGAATCTTTCAGGGAACCGGCACGTTTGCAGAGCCCGACGACGCGCTCAAGATATACAACAATAGCGGCGTCGGTAACATCGAGCTTTGGGTCGATCTTGTCAAAGAGGCGTGGCTTGACGCGCAGGGCTTCGCCGTGCGCAGGCCCGTCTTCGAGGGCGACTATTCGACGCTCAACAGTTATAAGTTTATGAGCGGCTCGGCGACTGTGGGCGGCGTGACGGGTCTGCTCTCGAATAGCTCGACGCAGAATAACGCTATCCTGTGGGCCGAAGATACGACGAGCGGGCGGCAGGCAGTCGCCGCGGCGCGCGCTTACGGCACGTCGGCCAACGTCTACGCCGAGATCGTGGCCACGCGGCGCGGCACGGGCGCACGCGTCGGCTTCGTGACGATCTCGGCGCTGGCGGCTTCGACGCTGCTCAACGTCGGAGCCGATCAAAGCGACTTCTACGGCGCGCTACACGCGACGGGAGCCGCAGACTTCGACGGCACGCTCAACGCAGACGGGGTCGTCACCTTCGGCAGCACGCTCAACGTCGTCGGCGCACTGAGCGCAGCGAGTCTCGCCGTCGGGAGCGTCGTGCTGACCGGCAATCTGACCGTGCCGAATGCCATGCGCATCAACGTCGAAACGCTGCGCGCGATAGACACGACGGGACTGCTCTTTCAGAACGCGGCGGGCACGACGGGTATGTTTATCTCGAATGCGGGGAACGTCGTCGTGCCGACCGGCCAGAAATTCGCGACCGACGCCGTCGCTGCGCTCAGTGCGGCGGGCCTGCTCTTGAGCGACGACGCGAATGATCCGGGCGTGTTTGTGGCCGACCTGGGTGCGGTGGCGGTCGGTCATCTCTCGCCCGATTCGGGAACGCGTTTCCATGCGAAGGGGTCTAGCGGTTTACTGACGACTGCGCCATTTAAATTTGAAACCACGCTAGGAGGTAGTCTAGGCTCGACGCGCGCCGTGCTGTCACTGAAAGCGACGACGACCGGCGTGGCGAGTGCGGCATTTGGGCCGCGCATGATCTTCGAGCTGAACGACTCCGACACGAGCGGCGTCAACGTCATCGCTGCACTCGCCGGAGTGCGCGACGGGGCAGACAATAGCGGGCGGCTCGTCTTCTCGGCGGCGGCCGCGGGCGTGCTGGTCGACGTGCTGACCTTGCGGGCCGATAGTACGATTGTCTTGGGCGGGCCGGTAAACAGTCAGGTAGCAGGCACGGTTTCGCTGATAGTGGATTCACCGGCGTCGCCGACGGGCGATATTCTCCGCGTGCTACGGGCGACGGTGGAAAGGTTTACGATCACGAAAGAGGGATGGGGCAAGTTTGTCTCGACCGCCGCGTCGGGCGGCGGCGTAGACGACGTAGGAGCGCGGCTGATATTGCAGAGTGTGAAGGGGAGCGCCGGGGCCGCGTACGATATGGCCGGGCAACTTCGCTTCATGGCTAAGAATTCGAGCAGTGTCGACAAAGTCTTCGTAGACGTAAACGGGCAGGTAGACGTGGCGACGGCGGGCAGCGAGAGGGGCGGGCTATACATCAATACGCAGCACGGCGGGGCCGACGCGATTCCGTTTGCGGCGGTGGGGGCGAATGTGCGCATGGCGTCTAGTTCGCTGTCCGCCGTCAACTTCCACGGGACGAAAGGCGTAATTTTCATCGAGAATCGAGCGACAGCCCCTAGCCCCGCGAATCCGCCGTCTAACGGAATCTTCCTCTACGCCGAAGGGGGGGTGCTAAAATACATGGATTCGAGTGGTAGTGTCTGGACTGCGTAGACGAGAAATGAGGGAATGATGGCCGTATCGACTTTGCAGCGAGTCGCTTTCGAGTCTTCGGCAAACTTTGTGACGCAGGTCGAAGGGGTGGTGCGTGAGACTGCCATCTATCGGAATGGGCAGCTTGTGCCGGGCGACGAGAAGACGGAGGAAGCGCGGCGTCGATACGCTGCGCTTGTGCGTGAGCCGGGCGGCTTTGGGTTTGTGCCGACCATCGTGGCCGACAACGCCTGGAATCTCACTTACGACGTGTGGGCGACTGACCCGGAAGCGCAAAAGCCGGTCATCGAGTCTGCTGTGCAGGCGGCATGGGCGCTATTGACCGGCATCGAATGAATACGATAGGAGAGATCAGCATGGGCAACGCAATTACAAGAGACGACTTGCTCGTCGAGAAGGCGAAGCTCGAAGACGGGTTGAAAGAGATCGTCGAGCAGTTTCAGCGAGTGCACGCGTCGCAAAAGGGCGCGATTGCGGGCGTCGATAGACTGCTAGAGGTGCTCGACGAGCGTGCTGCGAAGAGCGAAGCGCCGCCGCAATTTGTACCTTTGGCCGACGGCAGCGTCGAGCTTGAGCCTATGAGCGCAAACGGGAACGGCTTCGCTCACGAAGTGGGGGCAAAGCCCCATGATCAGTCGGCGTAACAGGTTTCGACCGTCACCATGAGAAAAAGCTCGTCGAGCGTCGCCATCGCCTGCTCGACTTCGCCGATCTCCTCTTCGAGTCGTCGCTTTCGGTACGGGCCGACGAGCGGCCAGGCGGCGCGTTTGCGCGCACGCTCGACGACGAGCGTGCTGCGCAGCCGCACGTAATAGTGGCGGGAGAAAGCGAGAGTCGTCGTCATCGCTGCGCCTGCGCCAGGATCGCCCGCGCCGCCTGCTCGATGCGCAGCGCAAGCCCGACGCGCTCGGCGCCGATATTGTCCTGCACGATGCGCCGCAATTGCTCCGGCGTCTTTCCCTGGACTAACTCTTGCTCGATAGCATCGAGCAGACGCGGGGCGTGCGTCGTGAGCCAATCGTAGGATTCGGCGTCGAGCGCGTCACGTAGGGGATGAGATTCTATCTTGTGCGTCACGGAATCAGCCTCCTTTGCGAATGATCGATCAACAGCAACCCAGTCGAGTTGATAGCGCGCTTGCGTGTCGCCGTCGAGTCGCACGTCTTCAATCGGAATCTCGACGACGCTCACGGCTGCGCCTTCTCTCGCTGCTGCTCGGCGAGACGACGCAGCACGTCTTTCTGCAATGCGACGTGCGTCTGCCTCATCTCTTCGCTATAGTCTTCCCAAGCCGTGAGATGCGGGAAGCGCAGCCGCCACGACTCGCCCGTCGCTTTGGCAAGGGCAAGCGCTGCGTCGTCGCCCTGCGGCCAGTGCGCGCGCTCCGCTTCTAGGGAAGCGGCATAATCAGCAAGCCCCGCCGTTATCATGTCGCGACTGTCAATGTGCCTACGATTCCGCGCAATCGCTATTTCTTTTGCCCATTTTTCCAGCGGGGTTTTTTGCTCGTCGCTCATTCGGCTAGCCCCGTCACTTCGAGCAGCTCGGCGACTCGTCGCACGTGGCCGCGCCAAAATTTGTCCTCATAGGCGGGCATTTTGGCGTAGACGTTGAGACGACGAGCGACGAAGCGAGCGGGGTCGGGTCCGACTTCCGACACCCATGCTTTCGCCGCGCCGACGCCGTGCAGGACGGCGGTATCGAAGAGCATGAGACAAAGCGGCCACGCGACGCCGTCGGCTCCGCTCGCTTGCCAGTAGTCGCGATAGTAGATCGCGTCGGCTTCGGCCATCGTCAAGTGCACGATATCGAGATCGGGATAGCTGCACGCAGAGATTCCGTACTTTGTGCCTTTCAGCTCGCCCACCCCTTCTCTACACCCCGTCCAATTCCCGATATCGTCGGGGTCGTTGGAATAGCCGCCTTCCCACTTGCGCACGAAAGCTCGACTGCGCTGCCAATCTTTGTCGCTGTGCGGCGGCTCAGTCGGCGGCTGCACGACGGGCGGCTCGACGGGCTTGGGCGGCTGGATGATTGTCGGCAAGTCGAGAAAATAGGGGTGCGCTTCTTGCGTGTCGAAAGATTCCCACGAGTTATCCCGATAGTCGGTTGCGAAGGGAAGCACAGCGAGAATGCGAGAATCGAGTCGTGCGAGATAGTATGCGAAGTGCTCGCCGTACCCCTGCGGCGAGACGTTGCCGCGCCAGCCGCGATTGCCGCCTTCGTTATTCCAGCGCACGATATCGACGTAATTATCGACTCCGCTCTCGCCGATGATGATCGGGACGTCCCAGTCGCATTTGTTGATGCGACCCGCCCACCAACCCCACCCGTCCTGAGGGCCAGTGTCGTACCAATATTCGTGCACGTCCATCACGTGGTCGCCGCGCTTGATTGCGTCGTAGACTGCACGATAGGGCGACCAGTCGGGCGGCGTCTCTGCGCCTTTGTTATTCGGCCAGCCGACGCCCCATTGAAACGCCGACGCTCGCAGAGCAAACGCAGCGCACTCGTCGAGAAAAGCGACGTTATAGCGCGTGATCGCGTCGGTCGTCCCTCCCTGATTCGGCTCATTGACGCCGCCGACGAGCAAGAGCGCCGACGGCGGGAAAGCGAGATTGCGCTCAGTCGCTTCTCTGCGCAGGCGCGTGATCTCCCTGTCCCATTCTTGAGCGTGACGCTTGCCCGTCCCTTCCGGGTCTTGATTCATTGAGCGAAGCTGCTCGCCGCTGCCGTCGTCGAGCCACCAATAGCGAAGAAAGACAATCGCACGCGGCGCGGCCGCATGTACGCTTGCGACGTGCTGCACGTCGGGATCTAAAATGCGCACGACGGGCGGTTGCAGTCGTGCGATGTATTGCAGATCGGGCGGGCGGTTGTGACCGGGCGACCAGTAGACGCCTAACTTGCTGCTCATCTGGGAAGCTCCTCTCTAGGAACAAAGTACACTTTGCCGAAGTCCGGCGCGCGTATCGAGCCGAGCTGTATGCGCCAGACGCCTTCGACGACAATGCCGTGCGCTTCGGCGTGCGCGATGGCTACGTCACGCTCGCGTGCCATCATGGGACGACGAAGACGCTCGACGATGCGACGCTTGAGCGCAGTCTCAGTCACCGTCTGCGTTGGGAAGCTCATGGCTCTTTGTCTCCATTGTGCGAAAGCGTCGCAAGTGTCACACGTCGAGCGACGATGCGCGCGGTGTAACCCTTGTGCTTCAAGAATGACTTGAGGATCACGGCCTCGGTGAGCGAGTCGGCTTCGACCTCGACGAGGTCGCCGTCGTCGTTGCGCCAGTAGACGAGATAGACGAGACTCATCGGCGCGGCGGCATACGGTCGGCTAGTGCGCAGAGCAGCGCGGCGGCAAAGAAGCCGAGCGCGAGCGACCAGAGCGGCACGCGCAGCTCGTCGAGCGTCGTTTGCAGATACGCAACGTCGAGCACGGCTATGCCTCCTGCGCCCCGGCCAGTAGCGCGAGTGCGGCCAGCGCATGTTCGTACAACGTGACCGTCTTGCCCGGCAGCCACGTCTCATACCACGCATCTCTCAACTGCTCCGCCGCCTCGTCGCCCTGCGGCCACGTCTGCGCGGCATTCTGCAACTCGTCGCGTACTGCCTCCAGCGCGGCGATTCGCCTCTCTGCCAACTCGACACATCGTTCGCACGAATCGTATTCTGCCACCGTCTGCTGCGCCTGCGCGTCCATCGCATCGGCGGCGGCGCGGACTTCGGCCATCTCGCCCTCTATGTACCTCCTGTGCGACTCCTCGTCTCGGTCGAGGTAATCAACCGCCCAATAGTGCGCGCAATAGCTAAACTCGCCGCCCACGCCTATCGCCCGCTCCACCAGCCCGCGCACCGGGCCGTGCTGTTTGTCGCTCATAGCGAGACTCCCGCCAAAGCGAATTCGACGACGACGCGCTTGTGCAGCACGCTCGACAAAGAGCGGCGAATGCCGACGCCCATGCGGTCGCGAATCAGCGAGAGCATGGCGTCGGCGGGCAGCGTGACGAGATAGGCGCAGCAGCCGTCGACTTCGCCAGCGGGCGCGATGGATGCGGCGCGAATCGGCTCGGTGTACGTGTGACTGAGTCGCGAGTCGCACATCTCGACGAGCACGACGTGCCACGCGGCGGCGAGAGCGTCGTCGGCGGGGCAGATCGAAGCGACAGTCTCGACGACGTGCTCGACGACCGCTTCGTCGGCATAGAAGTCTTCGTCTTCGCTCAGAGCGCTCGACCAAGCGCTTTCCTCGAAGTCATAAGGCACGTGGTCGCGATACCACGCGCTTTGTCGAAACGCAGCGCTCACGGGCGGCGCTGCGACGTGCTGCTCGATACGATGCACGAGCAAGCCCGTCGAGACTGCGCCATCCTCGTAAGCGTGCATCCACGCGCCGATCTGTCTGAGCGCTTCGCTGCGTGAGCAGAGTGCAGCAAGAGCGCGTGCTTTGACGGCCCAGATACCCGCCGCGATGAGCAGCTCGACGACTTGCTCGTCGACTTCGTGCTCGTGCGTCTTTGTTTGGATGGTTGTTTGTTTAACATCAACTTCAATAACTGATTGGGTAGGAAACAAACAACCATCCATTCGCGTACGTGTGACTGCACGCGCAGATTCGGTACGTACACGCGCAGTTTCAGCGCGTGGGATGACCGTTTCAGCGCGTGGGATGACCGTTTCAGCGCGTGGGACGACCGTTTCAGCGCGTGGGACGACCGTTTCAGCGCGTGGGACGACCGTTTCAGCGCGTGGCGTCTCTGCGTCGATCTGCGCAGCGTGCTCGTCGTGCGGCACGTCGTCGCTCGACGGCTCAATCTGCGCGCAGATTTGGTACGTCGACGCGCTGATTCTGCGCGCAGGGAACGCGGCAATGGTGACGTATACGTCACCGTTGATGCTATAGTGCAGCACGTTTGCGGTCTGCAAGTCGCTGAGATGACGACGTGCGGCGTTGAGATTCGAGCAATTTGTCACGGCGAAGAGATCGTCGAGCGTGAGACGCACGAAGCCATTGTCGTCGCTGGCAACGTCGAGCAGCTCACGGGCGACTCGATAGAGGGTGGGTGACAAGTCTGCGCTCTTGATGGCGGCGAGTGCGGCGGCTTTGCTCATCTCAGCAACCTTGCCGCATCTGGGGGGTTATTCGACTGTTGGGAATGGGGCGTGGTAAGATGATCTCGCATCAAGAAGCTCCATTTCTTGGTTGCCTGGCCGGGGGGTGCTGATAACACCGCCCCGGTCGTCTTTTTGTTTGAAGTGACGACAGTATAGCACAGATGAGCGAAACGTTCAACCCTGCCCCTCCTGCGCTGTGCGCTCTGCCCAGAGTTTCGCCGCGTCCCAACTTGGGAAGCGACTCAGTGCCAGCGCCCGCGTGCCGTCGGCGAAGTCTACGCTGGCGCTGATTTTCGTCGCGCCCTTCTTGCGGTAGATCGTCGCAGTGGCCGGGGGCCCATCTTTGGGCGCGATCTCGTATATCTCTTGATTGCGCTCTAGCACTCTGCGGCCTCCTTTTTTGCGAGACGCGCCTTGATGGTGCGAATCAAATCGGCGACGTGGTCGTTTGTCTCTTCGTCGCCGATCTCGCTGTAGCACTGGAAACTATGCGACGCTTCGGCTTCGTCGACTGAGTCGTAGGATGCGACGAAGCCGACGACGCTCGAATAATGCGTGCCGTCTTCTAGCTCTTCTTTGATGGCCCAGAGCAAGATGGGACAACGCCACGACTCGCCCGACTTATCTGATATGTAGATTGCCTCGATGCCCGTCGCCGGAATGATCGACTTATATCGGCCCGATGGAAACTTCTTCATGGTGCTCTCTCCTTCGGCGTCGACGGTGGCGTGGTGACACCGTGACACCGCTCTCGACTGCGACACCGCACGCGACTTCTATCGACTGCTCACGTAAGCGGGGAAGTGGCCGACCCGCTCAGACTGCTGCGCTTCCCACGTGCGCAGACGACGCAGCGCAAGTCGCTCGCTCACCTGCGGCACGTCTGCGCCGTGACGGTATACGTGCAGATCACGCAGCAGCAGCGCCGCCGCCGCCCATCGCCGCTCGCTCATGTGACGAGCCATCTGTCGGCGTGACGCCGCCGACCCCCTGTAGCGGTAGTGCAGCAAGAGTCGAGCGTCGGCGGCGACTTGCGAGACGCGCACGACTTCGACGATGCGCTCGCGTGGCATTGAGTCGGTGAAAGCGGGCAGCTCGACGCTCTGCGTATAGCTGCGCGACTTGCGGCGGCGTAGACGGAAGATTGCGATACACACGCCGATTATGGTGCCGACCACGATTGACGATAGAATTTGTTCCGCTTGCATGAGTCCTCCTAAGACTTATGCGGCATGGCGGGCGCGTAGTCGCAGACGTGCTCGCCTTAACTTTTACTGAGGCCAGACGGCCCAGAGAAACAACAGAACGAAGCACAGCACGACGAGAAAGTCTGCGCCTGCGCTCTCGACGTTTGGGTCGTGCAAGAGGCCGCGCCCCGGCGCGGCGTTCTGCAAAGAGCCGCGCCCGGAGGGCACCCGCATCCCTCCGCCCTGCGCATCGTCTAGGGTTCCCTTCCCCTTTCTGTTGGCTAGGTGACGGCGGCGCTGACCCCGGCCAGCGTAGATATAGTGAGGTGCAGAGAATCCCCTGCGCCGTACTATCTGCGTGCTGCGCTGCTCGACGAGCCATTCGCCGAGCGTGTATGTCTTCTCAGCCATGATCATAGTCTCCTCTTCGAGCGCGTCCGATTTTGTCTCTGGCGTCGAGCGCAAGGCCGCGAATGTCAGTCAGATCGATCAGCGTTTGCGCAACGTCACCCGCTTTGATGGCGAGCAGCCCGTCGCGCGCTTTTCCGTCAATCTCTAGCAGGTTCGCAGTCACGTCGTCGAGCATATCGGCTTGCTTATTGCCGAATTCGCGTTCGTGTCTAGCCACGTCGACGGTTGCCTCCCAGGCGCGCATCCCCGCGCTCTATGTGATGGTCGATGAGTGCGTGCAAAGTGCGCTGCTGGCGAAAGAGCGCGTAGAGTGTGAGCGCCAGAGCGACGAGCACGACGGCTTCGAGTGCGGTGCGCAGATGGTGCAAGGCGGGGGAAGTTTCGGTGCGTTTCGCCAAAGTGCGCTCGCTTTCTGCTAGGATCGTCCGAATCTGTACATAACTTTCTGGGGCGGCGCTGCGTCATGCTCTCTACACCTATCAACAACACCGCCCCGGAGAATCAAATGGACTTGCGCACTCTGCTCGACCGCTTTCTCGTCGCCAAAGCCGCCGCAGGATTGTCGCGGCGTAGTATCGCATGGTACGAAGCTCAGATCGTGCTCTATGTGCGCTGGCTGGGGCGCGTCGGCGTGCGCAGCGAGCGCGCCTTTGTCGCTTCGACGGTCGAGACGTATCTCGCCGAGCAGCGAAAAGCCGAGCTGCGCCCCGCAACGCTCGCTGCCCGATATCGTGCGCTCTGCGTATGGTGTAACTGGCTTGTCAGTCGTAAGCTGCTGGCCGTCTCGCCGATGGACGAAGTCGCCGCGCCGCGCGTGCCGAAAGAGGCAATCGAATACGCTCGCTTCGACGAGTATCAGCGGCTTTACGAATCGATCTCCGGTCACGGCTGGATGGCGCTGCGCGACCGCTGCATTCTGTCGATTCTTTTCTGGAGCGGCTTGCGCGTCTCTGAGCTGGTCGCTCTCGCAGTGCACGACGTTGACGCCCGCGCCCGCCTGATTACCGTGCGGCGCGGCAAGGGCGGCAAGGGGCGCGTCGTGCCCTGCCCGCCTGAACTGAACGGGATACTTGTCGGCTATCTCTATGCGCGCCCGCCCTACGACGGCGATGCGCTCCTCGTGGGCAACGACGGGCAAGACGGCGTGCGCGGGCCGCTCAAAGATTCGGGAGTGCGCATCATGCTTCGTCGTCGCTGCAAAGCCGCCGGTCTGCGCGTGCTCACGCCGCATGACTTCCGGCACGGCTTCGCGATGGCGCTGCTCAATAACGGAATGGAGATGAGCGCCATCTCGACGGCGATGGGACACGGCAGCGTCAAGGTGACGGAAAGTATCTATGCTCGCTGGTTGACCGAAGGGTTGACACGAGAATATGACGCGGCGCGGGCACGCATCAAGAGCAAGAGCCGCCCCGGATGATTGCAAATCAAGTGAGGCGGGTCGCTTGCGCCAGAGGCGAATCGAATGACTCTTAATCAGCGGGTTCGGGGTTCGAATCCCTGGTGGGTCACTTGCAGCACAGCGTCGAGCACGCCCGCACTCGATAGGGCGAACCGACGGAATGTTATTCGAGCTGCGCTGCGTAGCAAAAGGCATAACGCCCGCCCCTGCGGGTATATGCGAGAGACTTGAGTCGCGTGCTTGGTGGCTGAGACTCAAGTCGAGTATACGAAGAGCGTCACGGTCTGCGGGCTGTGGCGCTTTTTGTTACGCCTCAGCCCTAACCGTGCTTATCCTTCAGTTCTGATATATCCCGGCCAGGGCGCGCTCTTTTCCCTGCGGCGCAATCTTGAAAGTCGGCTTGGTCTGTCGAATATAGTCGAGAGCGCGCCGAATGAGATTCGAGCGGTCAAGGCCATACTCCGCCGTTAGCTCTTCTAGGATTGCCTCGTCGGACGGCGTCAAGCGCATCTGGAGCCACTTCGGTTTTTCCATACAATCCTCCTTTCGTGAGTCGTTGCGGCGTCATAATACCACGCCGCATTTACGGCGTCAATACGTCTTTGTTTGCGCTGTGTAACGTTTTCGTCTGCGTTTCGTATTGACAGTGTATTTACAAAATGATATAATGTAGTCGTAAGGCAATTCAACGAAGCAAACCACCAGACAACGAGGAGACGGGAACATGGCCCTGCGATTTACACGAAGCGTTGACGGCAAAGAACGGGCAAATATAACCGTGACGATCCGCCTGACGAAAGAGGAAATCGAGATTTACTCAAGCATGTGCCGCGATATGGGCGAAACACTACGGGAGCGATTGCAGAATGCCTGCCTTGACGATCTGAACTTCCGGCTTGATGAGCAGCATAAGGATCACATGAAATATGTAGGCAAGACCATCGGGAAGTAGGGCTTCGGCCCGTAATGCGGCAAGTCGGTGGCAAGCCCGACGGCGGACGCAGAGCCAGGCGAAAAAAGCGCCGCCGCACCTGATAGCGCAGATGCGGCGGCAATTCAGAAAGGCGAGGAACATGAAACACAATAGCACAGACGGGCGCAAATGGCACTATGCCAGTGCAGTCGGCTTCGACGGTCTTGCTGCGACGTATGGCGCGGCCAAGCTCAAAGGTTCCCACCGTGACGACGCAGAGCGTATCGCGGCGTAAATAAAGCGACGCCCGCAAGCCGGAAACTTGCGGGCGTCATCACAAATCCCAACACCGAAGGAAAGGAGTTGCACCATGAGTATACAACTCGACGAGTACGGAATGCCAAAAGAGTATCTTGCGTGCGAAGCGACGCCGCAAGAAGCCGAGCAGGGGAAAGCGCTCTATCACAGCGCAGCGTATCAAGAGCGCTTGGGTCGTGATCTCTACGTCAACGGTTGCCCGATCTGGGCCTGTCCGAGCATCGTCGCTCGCGTCGGATGGCTCGACGAGCAGCGCATCGACGCAGCGCTCTTTGCGAAGCTGCTCGCGGCGGTGCCCGCATGAGCGTCTATCTCTTGCACTTTCTCAAGCCGATCTCAGACAAGCACACAACGCAGCACTATATCGGCTATGCCGACGACGTTGCGAAGCGCATCGAGTTACATCGCTCCGGGCATGGCGCTCGTCTCACCGAAGTCGCCAAAGAGCGCGGGATCGACTTCGTCGTGACGCGCATCTGGGACGGCGGGCGCGACGTTGAGCGTCGTCTCAAGAATCAAAAGATGGGGCCGCGACTCTGCCCGTTTTGCAGCGGCATCGAATCAGACGTTAACTTCTACAGTCGCGGGGGTGCAAAGTGAAAGTGCTACTCGAAGTCACGCTCGAAGAGGCGCAAGATATTGCAGCGTTTATGAGCTGGAAAGCGCAGCACGATATCGACGTGCCGCAAGAACCAAGCGAAGCGCAGATACAGCGCGACGCGGAGATCGCCGAAGAGCGTGCGCTTGCGCTTGAGCGTCGCACCGTCGAAGGACGGCGAGAGCAATTGCTCGACCTCGAAGAGTCTTACGACCGCATCAACCGTTGGCGATACTAGACTGAGCAAGCGCGCTCGTGCGCTTTGTACGCGAGCAGAAAGACTCTTATGGACATAGAGACTATCATGATCGAGATGGAGATGGCGCTCCTCGTCGGGCAAAAGATGAGGGCGGCGCAAGTGCGATACTTCAAGACGCGCAGCCGCGACGATCTCGTCGAGAGCAAGATGCTCGAAGCGCAATTTGACGCAGCAGCGAAAGACGTTCTCAAGAAGGTAGGGAGATCATCATAATGGACGCAGTATCGACGACAAACGGGGCGCTCTTCAAGCGCATCGCCGCTGTGATGAGCGCAATTCGCAGTCTGCCCAAAGACGGCTACAACCCGCAGGGGAACTATAACTACGTGTCGAGCGACGCTGCACTCGACCGCATCGGCAAAGAGATGGCCGCGCAGGGGCTAGTGATCATCCCGACCGTGCTCGATGTTGAATCGCTCGACACGCAGACGGCGAACGGGAAAGCGCTCACGCGCACGCGTGCTCGCTTCTTGATGCACATTGCAGACGCCGACGGCAACGTCTTCGCTGCTGCGTGGGCGGGCGAAGGCATCGACTACGGCAACCCAGATCGGGCGCTCAACAAAGCGATGACCAACGCGACGAAGGTCTTTCTGCTCAAGCTCTTCGTCGTCGGCGCAGGCGGCGACGATCCCGACGGCGAAGCGACTGAGCAGCCGCAGGCGCAGCGCAAGACGCAGACTGCGGCACAGCGACCCGCCGCAGCGCCCGCGACGCAGCGCTCAGCACCGCCGCCGCCGAGCGTCGATGAAGACAATCCCTTCGTCGAGAAGAGCGCTGCGCCCGCAGACCCCGCGCCGACGGCGACGGGCAACGCCAAGAAAGCGTCGCAGTCGCAGCTCAATGAGATGCACAAGATTGGCCGTCAATTGTACAAAGAGGGATGGGACGCGAAGAGGGCGCAGCTCGTCAATAGCATCTCGTCGGGCAGTGCGTTGTCGAGCATCGATCTCACCGTCAAAGAGTGCACTAGCCTCATCGACGGGATTCGCAAGAAGCTCAACGAAGCCGCCGTCGCTGTGCAGACGCCTGCGCCCGCGCACGTCGCCAACGGCAGAGCATAAAAGTAAGCTCAAGTTAGCTCAACAATCGGGGCAGTCGTCTTGACTGCCCCGTCTATCTATCGACTGAGGAGAATCATCATGGCAACGCAAGAACCGCAACGCGCTTACGACGTTATGCAGCACTGGCTCGACGGCGTCATCAACGAGCCGAAAGATTCCGACGATCCGCGCTGGCTCGACTTCGTCACCGGCAATACTGCGACCATCACCAACGTCGCTTTTTGGGCGCAAGTCGCACAAGTCGAGCAGCTCAAGCGCATCGCCGACGCACTGGAGCGACTCGCCGACGACGTGAGCAAGATGCAAGCATAAGCGCAGTCGTCGAGCTGAGCAACGCGCACGAGATCGACTTCGTGCGCGTTGTCTTTATATGCAGATCATCGCTTTCTCAATTTGCGTAGTTTGATTAGGTGTAGTATCATGTAGTCAATGAAGTTTAACGAAGCACTAGAGAAAGAGACGACACAATGAGCACACCAAACGTCACAGAAAGCGCAAAGCGGGGATACGTCACGAAGCTGCACATGCTCAAAGGCAAGTGGGTCGAAGCGACGAAGATGCCCGCGATGATGCGTCGTCAATTCGCACTTGAGAACGCAGTGCAGCTCGACGCAGTCAACGGCCACTTCGCTTACCTGCGCGACGGGCGCGAAGTCTTCGTCGTCACGACGGGGACGCGCAAGGGATATTGGGAGCGCATCGACGACGAGTCGCTCGCTCACGAAGCTCGTGCGAATCGCTTTTGATTCAATCAACCCACCAGCGAAAGAGAGACGACACAAATGCGACACTTTACCGAGCAAGAGATCAACTTCGATGATATGCCGAGCTATGAGATGCGCGACGCAGAGATCGACGAGCGCCGCGAGATGAGCGCAATCGAGCGCATCGAAGCGCTGAGCGAATCAGACGACGAAGGCGCAGCGCTTGAGCTGCTCTACACTGCGCAAGAGCATATGCTCACCGCAATCGAAGCGCTGCGCAAGTATGTCGAAGTCACCGGCGACCGCCACACCGAAGCGTACATTCTCGACCATCTCGTGATTATGACGACTGCGAATCACGGCTTTATGAGTCGCAACGCAAACATCGAGCAGCTCATCGCCAACGTCGAGCGCGGGGAAGACTACTAAACATGAGCACGAAAGACGCAGCACTCTATCTTGCGCCCGATTCTTGAGAACTGAGGAGATTACACGATGACTGAGACGACACTCACAAAGCGCGGCGGCGCTCGACCCGGTTCCGGGCGCAAAGTCGGCTACCGCAAGCCCGACGCGCTCACGACTTACGTGCGCTTGCGTGTCACGCACGAAGAGCACGCCACCTTGCAGCGTGTCGCGACTGCGCACGGCCTGACCGTGAGCGACTATATCCGCGAGAAACTCAGTATGCAGCGCAGCGAGTAACATTGACAGAGTCGGCGTGACGTGCTAACGTTGCGCCAACCGAATACAAAGGCCGTTAGGCGGGGTTGTGCTCCAGTGCTCAGAGCGCAATCCCGCTTTTTCGTTTGCCCGGAGACAAACGCCTCGTGGAAGGTCTCGTCGTCGCAATTCTCATCATCTTCATTCTTGCCGCGCTCGTGTCGTATCTGCCCATCGACGCAGAGTTAAAGCGCTGGATGATCGTCGCGCTGCTCGTGATCCTCATCGTCTATCTGCTACGGTGGGGCGTGCCGGGGATATGAGCGCAGCGCCCCGTCGCGGTTCTGCAATTTTGGGGCCGGAAACCGTCCCAGGGTTGAGCGCAGTCTCGCCCAGGTTCCGCAACCGCATCGTCGAGCAGCGTGTCGTCACCGCCGACGAGCTGCGCACGAACCCGCTTAACTGGCGCAAGCATCCCGCCCATCAAGCGGCTGCGCTGCGCGGCGTGCTCGACGAGGTCGGAATCGCAGCGCCGCTCACGGCCTACTATAGCGAAGAGGCAAACGGCGCGCTCACGCTCATCGACGGGCATTTGCGTCTGAGCACAGGCAGCGCATGGCCGACCGACATTCTCGACGTTTCAGACGCCGAAGCGCGTCTCTTGCTCGCCGCGCTCGACCCGCTCGCGGCGCTGGCCGAAGTCGACGCTGCTGCGCTCGACGCTCTGCTGCGTGACGTGCAGACTGAGGACGCCGCCGTCTTAGAGCTGCTCACGGCGCTCGCCGCTCAGGCCGGGTTGATTCCGTCGCCCGTCGAGCCGCCGAGCGACTTTGCCGAATACGACGAAGAGATCGAGACGGCCTATCACTGTCCCAAGTGCGGCTATACGTGGAGCGGTAAGCCTAAATGATTCTTACGAAAGAAGCATCTGTCGCAAAGCCGCCCTATCGCGTGCCGTCGATGGCCGAGATTCGTGCGACTCCGCGCAACGGCTATACGGCGATCTCGACATTCTCCGGCTGCGGCGGCTCGTCGCTCGGCTATAAGATGGCGGGCTATAGCGTGCTCTGGGCCAACGAGTTCATCCCCGCCGCTCAGGAGACGTACCGAGCGAATCACCCCGATACGCTGCTCGACGAGCGAGATATTCGCTCGATTACGCCTGCGGAGATTCTCGACACGCTCAAGCTCGAAGTCGGCGATCTCGACCTGCTCGACGGCTCACCGCCGTGCGCTTCTTTCTCGACTTCCGGCAAGCGGGAAGCCGGGTGGGGCAAAGTCAAGCCCTACTCAGAGACGACGCAGCGCGTGGACGATCTCTTCTTTGAGTATGCGCGTCTCGTGCAGGGGCTGCAACCGAAAGTCTTTGTCGCCGAGAACGTTTCGGGACTGATCAAAGGCACGGCCAAAGGTTTCTTTCTGGAGATTCTTGCCGCGCTCAAAGCGTGCGGCTATCGGGTGCGCTCGAAGCTGCTCGATGCGCAATGGCTCGGCGTGCCGCAGGCGAGACAGCGCATCATCTTTGTCGGCGTGCGTGACGACTTGCAGCTCGACCCGGTCTTTCCTGCACCCCTGTCTTACCGCTATACGGTACGCGACGCGATCCCCTGGATTCGCTCGATTCGTCTCGGCGGCTCGCCCGATAACTGGCAGTCTGCGAATCGACCTTCTGGCACGGTCGTGCAGAGCGACGGCGCACGCGTGAGCGAGACAGCATACTTGAGTTCTTACATGGTCGAGGCCGATACCGACATTGCTCGATATGCTATCGGCGACGAGTGGGACAAGCTGCGCCCCGGCCAGACGAGCGAAAAGTATCGCAGTCTTTCGCTGCCCGCGCTCGACGCGCCCTGTCCGACAATCACCTGCCCGTCGAATGGCACATTCTCGCCGACTGGGTTTGTGAGCGCCGCATCTGTCACTCACCCGACTGAGAAGCGCAAATTCTCGATTGCAGAGCTTAAGCGCATCTGTGCTTTTCCCGACGACTTTATTCTCACCGGAACCTACGCGCAGCAATGGGAGCGACTCGGAAGAGCCGTGCCGCCCGTAATGATGGCGGCGATTGCGCGCACGATTGCAACGGAGATACTCGACAAATGCAAACGTTGACTAGAGACGAGACGACGCCGGGAACAAAGTGGGCTTTCGACGATTCCGTCGCCGCCGCTTTCGACGATATGCTCGCCCGCTCCATCCCGCAGTACGAAGTCATGCGTCAAACGTGCTTCGACCTCGCGACGCGCTACGCTCAACGCAATACGGCGATTGTCGATCTCGGCTGCTCACGTGGCGAGGCGATGGCTGCGCTTCTCGATAAGTTTGGCGTCAATAATCATTTTGTGGGCGTCGAAGTCTCCGACGCAATGCTCGACGCAGCCCGCTCTCGCTTCCGGGGCCTGATCGACGCCGGGGTCGTCGAGATTCGCAAGCTCGACCTGCGCTCAGACTATCCCCAGGTTGCCGCATCCGTGACGCTCTGCGTGCTCACGCTGCAATTCACACCGATTGAATACCGGCTGCGCATTATGCAGGACATCTATGACCACACCGTCGAGGGCGGCGCGCTGCTGCTCGTCGAGAAGGTGCTCGGCTCCGGCGCAAAGATCGACCGCACGATGGTCGATCTCTATTACCGACTCAAAGCCGACAACGGCTACAGCGAAGAGCAGATCGAGCGCAAGCGTCTGAGTCTCGAAGGCGTGCTCGTGCCGATGACGGCGCGCTGGAACGAAGAGCTATTGTCGATGGTCGGCTTTCGACATGTCGATTGCTTTTGGCGCTGGCTCAACTTCGCCGGTTGGATTGCGCTTCGCTAGAGCGGAGATCAGACGCATTGACACGGCGTAAAAAAAAGGCGACGAAAGAGCAGATCGCCGCCGCACTGAGCGCCAGCGCTGGGAACGTCGCTCTTGCCGCCCGCAGCCTGGGCGTGGGCCGCTCGACGCTCTTTCATCGCATCAAAGCGTCGGCGTCGCTGCGTGAGATCGTCGAAGACGAGCGCGAGTCGCTCGTCGATTACGCAGAGTCGAGGCTCAAGACGAAGGTGCTGGAAGGCGATATGACCGCCATTATCTGGACGCTCAAAGCGTCGCCCGCCGCCAAAAAACGGGGCTGGGGCGAGCGACACGAAGTCACCGACGGCGACGGCAAGCCGACGCCGATTGCAGTTCTGAGAATGCCCATCGACGAGTTATGAGCACAGCGAAGACTTACGCCATCATCGAAGCGCCCGACGACTCCGCGTTCGGCTATAAAGGATACGGGGCTGCCTACGCGTTCTGGTGCTACAAAGGCCCTGAAGTCGTGCTCGACGGCCCGTATCAAACGGGCAAGACGATAGGCGCGCTCAACAAACTACATGCGCTCTGCGCAAAGTATCCCGGCGCACGTGCGCTCATGGTGCGCCGCACCTATTCGAGCTTGAAGCATACCGCAGTCGTCTCTTACGAAAACAAAGTGCTGCCCTATCCGCCGCATCATCCCAAGTGTGGCGTCGTGCCGATTGGCGGCAACTCGCCAGAGCGGTACGTCTACCCGAATCGCTCGACGATCACGCTCGGCGGGCTGGATAATCCCGCGAAGTTCTTGAGCGGTGAATACGATTATATCTACGTCAATCAACTCGAAGAGCTGCCGCTCGACAGTTATGAGCTGCTCACGGGCAGAGCGACGGGGCGGGCGGGGAACGTGCCCTACCCGCAGGTAATGTCCGACTGCAATCCCGACAAGCCGACGCACTGGATATTGCAGCGTGAGCGGCTCAAGCGCTTCAAGTCGAAGCACGAAGACAACCCCACCCTCTACGATCCCGATACGGGCGCGCAGACTGCGCTCGGCGCGACGACAATGACAGCGCTCGACGCATTGACCGGCGTGCGGCTCAAGCGCGGCCGTCATGGCCTGTGGGTCGGCGTCGAAGGGATGGTCTATGAGGACTTCGACAATACCGTGCATCTGATTGACCGCTTCGACATTCCCGCCTCATGGCGGCGTATCTGCTCAATCGACTTCGGCTACACAAACCCCTACACCGCTCAGTATTGGGCGATTGACGAAGACGGGCGCATGTATCTCTATCGTGAGCTATACAAGACGCAGACGACGGTGCGCGACCATGCGACGCAGATGAAAGCGCTCTTGCAGAAAGACGAGCGCATCTCCGCATACATCGCCGACCACGACGCCGAGGACAGGGCGACGCTGCGACAGAACGGCATCGAGACGATTGCCGCCGACAAGCGCATCAAGGTCGGCATTGAAGCTGTGCAGTTCAGACTCAAGACGCAGGGCGACGGCAAAGCGCGTCTCTTCGTGCTGCGTGATTCGCTCGTCGAGCGTGACGCCGCGCTCGCGCTGCGCTTCAAGCCGACGAGCGTCGTCGATGAGTTTCCCGCCTACGCCTGGCAGCCGACCAACGATAGCAGAGCAGCGAAAGAGGAACCTATCGACGTGGATAATCACGGACTCGACGCACTGCGTTATGCAGCGATGTATCTCGACGGCGACCAGGGGACGATCAAGATCGGGAAGGTAGATTTCTATGCCAGCCGCCGACGGTAAGAGCAGCGTCACCGGAGCGTCGATTTTCGGCTTGCCCGAATATCGACCGCACGCTGCGCAGTTTCACAGCCGCCTGAACCGGCTCATCAAGCATCGACGCTATGCCGACGGCACAATCTACGCCGACAGCGCCTTCAAGCTCGCACACAAGCTCTATGCGCAGACGACTGCGCTCTTCAACATCCTGAGTCGAGCCGTCGATCTCGACATTGCGCTCGTGCCGGGCGTTATGCAGCCGTGGGAGCTTGACAAGAAGACGCCCGCCGCGATTGTCGAAGCGCAAGCGCTGCTCTATGAGTGGTCGGGTTGGGACGTGGGCGCAGACGACTGGCTCGAAGACGGGACGGAGACAGGCGAAGCGCTGCTCAAGATTGTTCCCGACGTTGAGCGCGGCGTCGTCAAGATACTGCGTCTCAAGCCGGAGCACGGCTACTTGTGCAAGCACGCGCAGGAAGGCGAAGTCGTCGATCTCTTGCTCGTCGTCGATAGAGCGATGAGCGACGAGCAGGGTGTCACTTTCGAGTACGCCGAAGCGATTACGCCGCTTGAGATTCGCACGTATCGCAACGGCGAGCCGCACAGCTACGGCGGCAACCCCAACCGTTACCCGAACCCGCTCGGCTTCGTTCCCGCCGTGCCGGTCAAGAATGACAGCGAATGCAGACCCACGTTTGGCAAAGTCATGGCGCAGATTGACCGTGTGAATGAGATGGCGTCGTATCTGGGCGATATCATCGGGCGGCACGCTGAGCCGGTGTGGGCCGCGTTCGGAGCGTCGAAAGTCGAAGAGGCTGAAAAGGGCGGCTCAGTCTGGTATATGCCGAAAGAGGCGAAGCTGCAAGCGATTCTCGCCGAGATCGACGTTCCCGGCACGCTCTCTTTCGTCGAGAGCGTCAAGAGCGAAGCGAAGAGCGCGCTGCCGGAGTTGTCATTCGACGACTTGCGCGCCAAAGACCAGATCGCGACCGAAACCTTAGAGATACAACTCATCGAGCTGGACGTAAAAATCTGGCGTATGCGCAGACGATACGACGCCGCGCTCGTCGATGCGCATAGGATGGCGGCGGCGGCTGCGGTTGCCGTCGGCGTCGATGGGCTTGCGCCGCTGCTCGCGCCGCACAGCTTCGACTACAAACGCCCTGTACGTCCGGTGAGCGAGTTTGATGCGATACGACTCGAAGAGGCGCGACTTGCGCTCAAGATGCAACAGGCGATGAGCAGCAGCGAGAGCATGAGCGTCGCAGCGCCATCACTACGCAATAGCGAAGTCGAAGTCGATGCCAACGAAGTCGATATAGAGGAGAGCAACGCATGATTACGATCCAACTTAGCGTCACGACCAACGCGGGCGGCGTCGGCTCAGCAAGCGACATTCTCGACGCAGGGAAAGCGTACCTGCTGCACGCCGTCGAGTGGATCGACGGCACGCTCGTCGACGGCGTCGACGCAGTGCTCTCTTGCAGCGCCCGCCCGTTGGGGATGGCCGACAAAGTGCTGCTCACACTCACCGACGCCAACATCGACAAGACTTACTATCCGCGTGAGCTTGAGCACAGCAACGTCGGCGTTGCGCTCACGACGTACGCGCTGATGCTCGTCGACGGCACGCTCTCGCTTGCAGTCACGGCGGGCGGCAATGCGATGACGGGCGGCTGCGTCTGCTATCTAATTGAGCTATAGGTCGGCGACGTGGACGCAGTGACAAGGAGCTTTGTCGCAACAAACCTACTTCGTTCGCATGGCGGCGGCGGCGGTGCATTCTCCCCGCTCGACCTCGCCGCGCTCACCGGCTGGTGGGATTTTTCCGACGCGCCGACCGTGTATGAGGATACCATCGCCACCAATCCTGCCGAAGCGGATGACGGCGTGGCCTATCTGGGTGACAAGTCGGGCGACGGGCGGCATTTGACGCAGGGCACGGCGGGCAGCCGACCGGCGTGGAAAGCGGCAATCCAGAACGGACTCAGTATCGGGCGCGGTGACGGTGGCGACATCCTCACACGCGCCAGCGTGACGGGGAGTGCTCTGTTTGGCACGAACGTCGGCACGGTGGTGCTGGTGCTCAAGCATGGGCCAGGCACGGACAACTTCGCTTTCGCCTGGATGAACGACGCGAGTAACGCCGTCAACATATTCTGCACCTACAGCGACACGATTTACTTCGACTTCGGCCAGTATGACGCAGGCGGGCGCATCACAGTGGCGCAGCCGGTGGGATGGGATAACAATTGGCACGTCGTCGTCTGTCACCGCAAATTGGGGGCGGGGCGCATCATTGTGGACGGCGTGATCCTGAGAGAGGCAGAGTTTACCGATACGCTCAACAATGCTATAGCTGGCACGCTACAATTGATGGGTTACGGCGGCGGGCCTAATTTTACTGGCGACATGGGCGAAGCGTTTGCGTTCAATGACGGTTTGCTCGTGACAGAAATCAACGACCTGTGCAACTATCTCGCGACCAAGTGGGCCGCAACGTGGCCCGACTTGCGTGGCCCGTGGACGGTGGTTTGCGAGGGTGACAGTTTGACGCTTGGTACCGGGGCCGTTGCCGCGTCATCCTATCCCGCGCAGTTGGCGACCCTGCTCGGCACGTCTTACGGCGTGATAAATCTGGGTGTCGGCAGCGAAACGATAGACGATATGGCGACGCACGCGCAGCTAACGGACGGCATGGGGTGGTCGGCTGCGGGCAAGAACATCTGCGTTGCGTGGGCCGGAACGAATGATATTTACGGGGCAGAGTCGGGGGCCGACGCCTACGCAGACTATGTTGCTTATTGTGCGGCACGGCAGGCGGCGGGCTTTCTGGTGGTGGCGGTGACGATGCTACCGCGCTCAGGCGGCTCCCCTCCCGGCGACCTGGAGACACAGCGCGGCACGTTCAACACCTCCATTCGCAACAATTGGGCGACCTTTGCCAACGCTTTGGCGGACGTGGCGGGGAGCAGTCTTATTGGCGATGCGGGCGACGAGCTAAATGCGACCTACTACGCAGACGCTACCCATCTCAACGCCACTGGCTACGGCGTCGTGGCGGGCATTGTGCAAACGGCAATAGGGACGCTGTGATGCCTAGACCTTTCCCGCGCCGCTCGACGACGCTCGACAATCATATGCTCGCGCTTGAGCACGCCGAGACGCGTGCGGCTCGACAAGTCGCACTCGCTTACAACGACGCACGGCGGGAGATCGTCGATTATCTGCTGCGTCGCTGGACGGGCGCGGCGACGCTCACGCCTGGCGCTTCGCTCGACCTCATGCGCCGCCTGGCTCTGCTGCGCGGCGTCGAGAAGCGACTCGCTGCGCTTGAGCGGCAGACGGGCGTCGTGCTGCGCGACGTGGTGCGCTCTTCGACTGAGCTTGCGCTCGAAACGATGGGCCGCGAGATGGCGCTCTTGCCGCCTGAGTTTCGAGCGCCGCTTGGCAATTTTGCAGCGCTCGAAGCGCCCATGATCGAGCGCTTCTTGCCGCAGGCCTTAGCTCAAGCGCAGGTCGCTTCGCGCAGCGTGCTCGTCACGATGACACGTCACTTACAAAGCGGTCTTGCGCAGGGGCTTTCGTTCCCCGATCTCGTCGCTCGACTGATGGGTGCGACTCCCGTCGGCGAGACGCCCGCCGTATGGCGCAACGGCGCGACGAGTGCGCAGCTCATGGTGCGCCGCACGGTCATCACCGCCGCGAATCAGGCAAAGCTCAACGTGCTCGACGCAGTCAACGCACGCGGCGCGACGCAGGTGCGCAAACAGTGGATGGCCGTAATCAACGAGCGCACCACCGACTGTTGTCTGCGCGCGCATGGGCAGATACAACGAGTCGGCGATCCGTTTATCTTGACGGGGACGCCGCAATTTGCGCCGACGGTGCAAGCGCCGCCCGCGCACTGGAATTGTCGCAGCAGTGTAGTCATGCATCATCCCCTTTTCGAGCAGGGGGCAATGACAACGGCTTCTATGCAGTCGAGCGCGCAGTCTGAACTATCGAAGCGCGCAGACTAGCATGAGCATATAGCACACGTCACGCGCACGGTAAGCGCGGGGAGCTTCTCACATGAGCGACGCACAACCTACCGGGACACCGCCGCAGCAGCCGACGCCCTATAACGGCGCGCCAACGACTGCGACGCCTGCGCCGGGCGAGACTACGCCGACTCCACCTTCGGCGGCGACCCCTTCGACGCTTGAGCCGTTCCGCGCTTTCGCAACGCAAGCCGATCTCGACAAGTTCGTGAGCGGCTCGAAGCGTCAAGCGCAACGGGCCGCGCTGCGTGAGGCTGCGCAGCGCTTCGGATTCGAGGAGTGGTCAGACGTAGAAGACGCGTTACAGGCATTGCGCCCCACCGCTCCTACACCGGAGCCAGAGGCACAAAGAGCGCAGCAGTCGCAAAGCGATTCCAACGAAGCGACTCGGCTGCGACTCGCGCTCAAGGTGGGCGCGGCGAAAGGCTTACCGGCGACGCTCGTCATGCGCTTGCAGGGCAGCACGGAAGAGGAGATGACACTCGACGCCGACACGCTCCTCGGCCTCGTGCAGCAGCCTGCGACCGTAACACGACATGCGACGCCCGGCATCCCGCCGCCGCCGCAAGGGGGCCAGCCTGTGACCTTCACCCGTCAACAGTTGAGCGACCCGAAGTTCGTGCGTGAGCATCAGGACGAGATACGCCAGGCGTACGCACAGGGTCGCGTCGTGGGCAGCTAAAACGCTGCCGGAAGGTGAACTATGGCAAACGTAACTGTCACCGAAGCCGCTGCCTTTATCCCTGAGATTTGGGCGGCGACCGCATTGGGTCGGCTCAGAGCGCGCACGGTCATGGCGCAGCTCGTCAACCGCAACTTCGAGAACGAGGTCGCAAGGTTCGGCGATATCGTCAATGTGCCGGTGCGCGGCACGTTGACCGTCAACAACAAGGCGGCGAATACGGTCGTCACGCTGCAAACGCCGTCGGCGACGACACTGCCGCTCACGCTCAATAAGCACAAAGAGGTGAGCTTCATCATCGAGGACGTGGCGGCGGCGCAGAGCAACCAGGACATCATCCAGGGCTATATCGACGACGCCGTCGGCGCAATCGCCGAGCAGGTGGACACCGACATTCTGGCGCTCTATGCGGGTTTCAGCACCACGCCGATCAACGCCACGACCGGCGGCGGCGGCATCGTCGCGGCCACGATCACGGAAGCGCGGCGACTGCTCAACGCGGCCAAAGCGCCGCAGGACAATCGCTACATCGTGTGGCACGAGGACGCAGAGGCGGCGCTGCTCAATAACGACAAGCTCACGAGCGCGGAGTTTGGCGACTCCGGCAGCGCAGTCTCAGAGGCGGTCATGGGCCGCAAGTACGGTTTCACGCACTTGATGAGCCAGCTTGTGCCGACGGCGACGTCCGAGACAAAGAATCTCGCATTTCACCGCGACGCGATTATGATGGCGACCCGCCCGCTCCCGCCTCCCCCGCCCGACACCGGGGCCAGGGGCGTGACGATGAACGAGGGCGGCTTGTCGATTCGGGTGCTGTACGCCTACAACGCGTCGCACCTCGGCGTGCAAGTGACGCTCGACATTCTCTACGGCGTCGCCGAGCTGCGCGACAATCATGCGATTGTGATTCGCGGCACCGAAGGCGCATAGCGGTTCCCACCTCAACGGGTGTTCCTCCTTTTACCTCGTCACACGGAGCGGGCGCTTCCCAGGGCGACCCGCTCCGGCGACGAGACTAGCACAGAAAGGTATCGACAAGTGGCAGAGCAACCCGCAGCAAAAGACCCCAGAGAAGCACGAGAGACGAGAGAAGCACGTGAGACAAGGGAAGACAAAGACAAGTGGATCGTCAACGAATTCGGCGTCGTGCATAGCATTCCCGCCGATATGGATCCGCCTGCAGGAAGCCGCCCGGCGACGCCCGCCGAAGTGCTCGACTTCAAGAAAGCCGACGCCGAAGTCGCAGCAGCGAACAAAGACGCCGCCGACAGCGCAGCCGCCGCGCCTGCGCCGACAGATGAGACGGCGAAGCGAGCGCCGCGCGTTCCCCGGCCTCCGGAGGGAGCCAAATAGATGACGCTCGTCACGCAGACACGCGTGCCGAATCTGCTCTCCGCCGCATCCTTCGACGGCGGCGTAGACAGCGACGAGTGGAGCGGCACAGGCGGCTCTTCGCTCACGCTCGGCTATCCGCGTCCCGGCGCAGCGCAGCTCGACGCCGCCGAGTCGCTCACGCAGCAAGTGGATCTCGCCGCAGACGTGCTCTATACGCTGCACCTCTTCTACCGGCTTGCGACGGGCGCGACGCTCACCGTCACCGTCGGCGCAGTCGCGCAACCCTACGTGGGCGCGCCGCTCGACGCGTGGCGTGAGGCTGTGCTCGTCTTTGCGCCTGCGACTGCGCAGAGCAATATCACGTTTGCGAGCGCGGGCGGTGCGTGCTTCGTCGATACGGCGACGCTGCTCAGTGGCGGCTTGCCGATCTCACGTGCGCAGATTGCAGCGCAGCTCGCCGCGAGTCTTGCCGAGCTGGTCGCCGATGCGGGCCTTAGCTCGACGCCGTCGAGTATCGGACCCGAAGGCGATTACACTTACGCCATCGACGAAGCGCTCAGACAGATCGGGGCGGTCAACGTCTACGGCGACGCCGACGTGACGCAGCTCTTTGCGAGCGAAGTCAATGACGTTTTAGACGCCGCGCAAACGGCGTTGCTGCGTCGACTGCGCGCAAAGTATGCGCTCGAAACGGACGTCACGCTTGGGCCGCGCAGCGAGAGCAGGTCGCAGATCGCGGGCAGTATCGACGAGATGTTGAGCGGGGGCGGCTCTTCGATGACGATTCAGTTTGGAAAGCTCACGCACAAAGATTGGTTGCGTTGACGTGAGCGCGCTTGAGTTCTGCACTGTCGAAGCATCGACGAAGCGGGCGCAAGTGCTCGGCGGCGGCGTGCGCGGCGCGCTCGTGACGCACGTCGCTTCCGTGCAGATTACCCCGCTCTGGCCGCTCACGCAGGAGACGACGCAGATCGTCGGCATCAACTCGCCACGCGAGTATAAAGTTTGCTACCACGTTCCCATCGACGACGCAGCGCTCCCGGATATTCGGGAAGGCGACCGGCTCGTCGTCGCAAGCGTCGAGTATCCAGTGCATCACGTCTCAGAGTGGGCAGATATAGAGAACGGCGAGACGAGCTGCCTTGAGTTGATCGTGCAGCAGGTGAAAGGCACATAATGCCGAATTCGCTCTTCGAGGCGGGCTTCGTCGATAGAGCCGCCGTGACCGATCTCGTCGCTCTGCAAGACGAGCTGCGTCGCATCCAATACGAGGTCACCCCCGGCGATGGACTCGACGACACGATGGATTTGGCGCTCGGCATGACGCACAGATACGCGGCGGGCATCGTGCACGTCGATACGGGGCGGCTCAAGAATAGCCTCTTTACTGAGAAGCACGGCCAGGGCGACAATCTCGTCGGCCACGTTGCGACCAACGTCGCATACAGTCTCTTCGAGGAGCGGCGCGGCGGCGCGCACGGCTATTTTCGGCGCACGGTCGTCGAAGAGGGGCCGCGTGTGACAAGTCTCTTTCATCAGCGCGTGACGGGCGGGCAGCAATGAGCACAGTGCTCACGAGTCGCAAAGAGACGCGCTTCGCACTCGCAGCGCTGCTCGACGAGATTGCGACCTTTCGCGCCGTCTACGACCACCAAACCAAAGACTTTCAGGCAGGCACGCCCGTCGGCATGATTCACAGCGACGGCACGCTCACGCGCTTTCCCGGCTACGCCGACGAGCATCACGGTTATATCGTGACGCTGCTCTGGCAGCGTGACGACGCCGGTGCGTCGGAAGATGGACTCGACGACCTATCGCAGGACGTGCGTCAAAAGATGCTCGACAACGTCGTCAATGCGCTCTGGAATGATATCCGCTTCGACGAAGTGCGCTCACAAATGGGCTACGTCGAGATCGAGAATACGCAGTATAGGATCGAAGAGTTTCGCATTTTGGTGCACGTGATAGGAGAGTAGAGCATGAGCACGACGACGAAGTTTCTATCTGCGTATCTCGGTAAGCAAACCGTCTTCGGCACGCCCGTCGCGGCGTCGATGAAAGTGCCGCTCGTCGGAGACTATGAGGACGCACAAGAAGAGCACAGCGCCGAGTGGGATACGGGCTATTGGACGCCGCGCACGATTGTCGCACAAGTCGCGCAGCACGCACGTTTCACGCTCAACGGCACGGGGTTTTTCGAGATGCTCCCGGTGCTCTTCAATGCGGGCCACGACCATATCACGCCGACGGGCGTCGGCCCATACGCTTACGACGACGCAGTAAATCCGAGCGCCGTCGGCGTGCCAAGAGCGTATACGGCTTTCTTTGGCGGGAACGAAAATCTAGGCGCAACCGGGCCGATGATTCGAGTGCGCGACTGCCATCTCGAAGCGTTCTCGCTGGCGGGCAACATCAATACGAAAGAGATTGCGCTCACGTCGCAATGGTACGGCGCGTCGATAGACGACAACGCAGGGGCGGGCTTCGCACGTCCGACGAGCACACTACCGGCACAAGTCGGTATGATGCGCACGTTGCTCTCGACGCTTGAGCTAGAAGACGCGACGGTGGCGGGCGGCGCTTTCACGACGATGACTGCGACCGACAAGGCGCTGCTCGATTGGCAATTCGACTGCGACTTCGGACTTCGCCCGCTCTGGGCGGCAGACGAGAATCAGCTCTTCTATTCGGGCGTGCGTCATCAAGCGCCCGTCGCAGCGCTGCAAGTGACGATGCGCACGAATCAGGCGACCTATGCGGTCGTGCGCCGCAAAGCCGAGTTGCGCACCTATCAGGAGTTACAACTCACGCTCAACGGCGGCGACGCAGAGCAGCTCGTGCTCAAGCTAACGGGGCGCTTCTTGCCGACGGTCATCGCGCACGCACGCAGCAATGACGAGGTTGTGATGGCGGCGACGTTTCAAGTCGAGACGCCCTACACGCAGGTGACGACGCCGCATTGGATGAGCTGGTCGCTCGACACCAACGTTTCGCTATAAGGAGACTCATGCAAGAGACAAGTCGAGTAACCTGCCCGTTGCCGGGACTCGAAGCGGTGGTCGTCGTCTATAACATGATGGCGAGCGAAGAGCAATTCGAGTCTTGGGCGACTTCGATGGGCGTGCAGAATGCCGACGCCGTGATCGACTCAGTCGAGAATTGGCCCGCCGACAAGGGCGAGCCGTTCAGTCGGCACGCTCCGTTTGCGTTTCGACTCTGGGCGTGCAAGAGCGGGCTTGAGCTGGCGATGCAAGGTTTTTTAGCCTCGTTCCAGACCTCGACGCCGTCGATGCTTTCCACAGTGCCTACAAACGGGGGCGGCTCGTCGCGCCGCCGCAAGAGTATGCCGACTTGATTCTCGTGCCTGCGCTGCTGCACATCGACCCGCTCGTCTTCGCAGCCTACCCGCCGATGATGCAGACCAAAGTGCGCTTGCTGCTCATGCGCTTTCTGGGTGCGGGTCAACTGAGCGTCTTCTCAGTTCAATCGTCGAAGCAAGGCTCGTCAAATGCCTAACTATGTAATCGACATAGCGATCAACGCCAGCGACAAAGCGAGTGCACCGGCGGCACGCGCAGAGTCGAGCTTTAAGAGTCTCGCTGCGACCGTCGGCAAGACGTTGGCCGTCGGCTTTGCAGCGGCGGGCGCGGCGGCGCTCGCGTTCGGCGTCAAAGCTGTGCAGATGGCGTCGGACGCCGAAGAGACAAAGTCGAAGTTTAACACCGTCTTCAAGGACATGGCGGGCGAAGTCGGCGCCTGGAGCGACTCAGTCTCGAATTCGATGGGCCTCACCAAAGCCGAAGCGAAAGGGATGCTTGCTTCGGTGCAAGACTTGCTCGTGCCGTTCGGCATGGCACGCGACCAGGCGGCTGATATGAGCCAGCAAGTCTTGACGCTGGCGGGCGATATGGCGTCCTTTAACAATCTCAACACCGCCGACGTAGTCTCGGACATAAACAGCGCTCTTGTCGGCGAAACGGAGGGCATGAAAAAGTACGGCGTCATTCTCAACGCCGCCGCGATTGAAGCGAAGGCGCTTGAGCTGGGCTTGATGGACGTGGGCGGCGAGCTGTCGAATACGGCGAAAGCGTCGGCGACGATGGCGCTCATTATGCAGAGCACGAGCGACGCGCAGGGCGATCTCGGACGCACGCAAGACTCATTCGCGAATCAGATGAAGTCTGCGCAGGCGAGCGTCAAAGACTTTACGACCGAGATGGGCGCTGTGCTGCTGCCGATGCTCACGCCGGTCTTGGGTGCGCTCTCCGATCTGGCGAAGGTCGCACTGCCCGCACTCGTCGACGCGTTCGCCAGCGCGATGGAGACGATTAAAAAGGGATGGGCCGAAGATTGGGCGGGCATCCATTCGACGTTTGCGACGTTCGCCGACGATATGCAGACGGAGGGCGATGAGTTTTGGAAAGAGTGGAATCTGCTCTTCGAGCACGAGCAGTCGGAGAATGAAGCGGATTGGGAGGGGTGGACGCGCACGGTCTTCGAGTCGGTCGTCGGTGGGATGCGGCTCATTCTAAACAGTGTGACTGAGCAGCTTCGAGCGCTGCGCGGCCTCAAACAATACTGGATGAGCGCCATCAAAGGCGATTGGGAAGGCGCATGGGAAGGGATGGTCGCGTTTGCCGAAGGCACAGTGAATACCTTTCTCAACTTTATACAGTTCAACTTTGGCGCCGATCTGCGCAACTCGATGGCGGCTGCGCTGAACCAAATCTGGGATGCGCTCACGCCGTGGGCGAGCGACTTGACGACGTGGTGGAATAGTCTTTGGTCGAGCCTGGGACTTGGCGGCGGGGCGCAAGTGCCGACGCCGCCGTCGACGACCAACCCGCTTCCGCAGACTCCTTTCGACCCGCTTCCCAATGGCCCGCCCGCGTACCCGCCCGGACTCGGCGGCGGGCAGCAGGGTATGAATATCCAGCAAAACTTTTACGGGATGGAAAGCACAGGGAGCATCAAGCGCGCCGCAGAGATCGGCGTCTTGAGCGGGGCGCGGGCGGCGGGTATCGCATGAGACTCGTGAGCTTTGGAAGCTATACCTTTCCGACTGCGATGGTCGAAGACGGCTTCGGCGGGCGTGACGCGCCCGACACGTTTATCGACACGCCGTTCGGCCCCGTCGACGCGCTCGCCGAGGACGCGCTCGACTACGGCGAAGACGTGATCACGCGCAGCTTCGACATTGTCTCGACGACGCCGACGGCATTGCAGACTGCACTCGACGCGGCCAGGGGATGCAAGGGCGTCTTCGCTGCGCTGACCGCCGAGACGTTGAGCGGCAGTGCGGAGCGCTGGACATATGCGCGCTGCGTCAACGTCTCGACGAAGAGAACGAATCGCAACTTCGTCTGGCAGCGCGTCACGATGCGTTTTCGACTGCCGTCTGCGCTCTGGAACGGCACGGCGCACGACACGACGCTCTCGATCAGCGACGGGGTTCCGGTCACGCTCACCAACGGCGGC
>Ga0137426_1000056_pt1 | contig 26996 bp, 31 predicted proteins | sample EasRivERMZT660_2_FD_102308 | JGI IMG/M metagenome (GOLD analysis project Ga0137426, IMG submission 102308) | Soil microbial communities from meander-bound floodplain in the East River, Colorado, USA - East River MetaG ERMZT660_2 | ecosystem: Environmental > Terrestrial > Soil > Floodplain ...
GAATTAATAAGAAAGATAGAATAAATTTCTCTAACATTTTATCTCCTTTACATTTTAAAATAACCCAATAACACAGCAGACACAGGCATTACACAAATCAATAACACCACCACAATGAGGTTGAACAAACAACGCCGGCAATTACCACAACACACATTGGTGCGATGCTTGGGGGTTCGATAAGACCATTCCAAGAGTTCATTATTTTTTATTGACCAACCATAGCCATAGTGAGAATATGATTCCAAACCATAAACTCACTAGTGGCAAACCTATCTTGGAAAGAATGTAAAGAGCACACCATACAACACTATAGGTTGTAATCAGAACCATACCCAACAATATGTCCAACATGTTATCTCCTGTAGAAAATATGATTTCCAATTTTGACCGTGTGTTTCATGCTAGCTGCCCAATACGGCTTAATATGGGCAGCATGGTAATGGGTTGCCCCATAGGTAACATCCGCCGGAGATTCCCATGCCAATTTTGCAACATTCAAAGCACGTTCAAATTGGTCGCTGTCATGACCCGGCATTTTGATCGTCCAAGAAAATTGCCTATGGGCGAATACTACTTTACAGACATTATCGGGATTGTATTTTGCGCGGTTGCGCGTGGTATGGACAACAGCATATTGTCCAGTTAGACTCTCACCCCTAGCCTCATGAATGAGGTTGAGTGCTAAACAAATGAGAGCGGCTTCTAAAGCCATTAAATCTCCATTTAGTAAACTAACTAAAAGAAAGAGCGGGTAGGCATACCTACCCTTTAAGTCCTTTATTTGAACCGTTTTACCTGACCACGGTTATCCCTTGTCGGGGCCGCTCTGACGGTGTAGGACGCTCGAAGCTGATCTTTTTCCATTTTGGCAATCCATGTGCCAACGACCCAACTACCATTTAGGCATTTGATTGGAAAATATGGACTACCAGTTAGACGAATTCGTTGTTCTGCTTTTCTTTTAGCTTGATGATAATTCATATATCTCTTTCAAGAATCCCTTATGAAGGCCCCATTCAGCTAACCACTCAGGTATTTCCAAGCCGGTAGGGGTGAAATACGCAAAAACCTTGCAAAGGTTATCAAAATCCTGTTGGGAAATGTGGGTGATTACTGTCATGTTACCCTCTGGTAACTAATTGGGAGGAGCGACAGAAGACGTTTTCACAACCGCAGTTGTCCCGGCCCTTGCGAGTACCGTAATCTCCTGCGCTCCATTGTTTGGTGGAGACACCGCAGGGTTGCGGTCGGCCTGTTGGCTCACGCCGGTCGCTTGCACAGGTAACTTCCCGCTATAGGGGAGCTGCAATCGCCCGTGCTCACCGACATTAACTTGGCCCTGCGGCGCTCCATTGAAAGGTGCCCACCCTAGATCGCCAGTTATTCCCCAACAGGGGCGATTCCACGGGACGCCGCTAAGCGTTTCTGCTTTCGCTTCATCAGCCGTTAAATGTTGGGCCAGATGCTCACAGGTTCGATGGGCTGGTGAGCCACGCGGACATTACTACTACAAATGGTGGAGCAGGGCTGCACTACCTTCCCTCGCGCTTTGACATGGCTGTATCTCTTCGGTAAATAAACCCTACAGCTAGGTAACAAGCCTAACAGCCTGCGTTTTGCCAGCATGTGCCCAGATATACCTGATCAGGATATATCTTTGCCCCGTAAAACTGTGCGCGTTATTTGCTCGGTAGGAAGCTTTGGAAGCCAACTAACAAGAAGGAATGCGCGCCCCTCTCGTCCCCGTGTTGTGGTAGGCGGTAAGCCTACGCCGTGCACCAGCACCAGATTTCCCTGATCTGCACACCACGAAGGGATTAGTAAACTAAAGAGTGGAGTCGAGCCACTTACCAACAGCGCCGTGATTCCGAATCGAACGGACTATCACCACCACTACCATGTGAGCGCCTAGTGCTTGGTCACACTGTAGTCCAACTCCACACTTTAGTAAACTAACTAGTGTCCTGACCGCCGATAACTCGGCGGAATACAATTAGGCGGCTTGCAAGTGTGAGGGTTCCTCAATCTTGTAACCGTTCTGCTCCAACCCCGCTGTGATCTCGGCGCGGTCGTGAAGGGTCAATTCCTTCAATTCCCTGTAGAAATCCGCACCAGTCTCACCCGGCTTGTAACCGAAGAAATCACGGCAAGCGCCCAAAAATGACATAACCTTAACCGACATGGTAATTACTCCAATTAAAGCTGGTAAAATTACCAGCGGTCAAGACACTAATTAGTAAACTAAATGGCTTTCACTAACAAACACTTAGGACATATTAGGTTAGACAAAAAAACACGGGGAAAGTTCCCGTGTATTCAAAGGGTTAGTCTGATTTAGTAAACTAAGTGCTTTCTCTATCCCATGTGGAGAGAGACTCTTGTGGAGTCTCCCTCACGGGCCGACTTAGGCCGCTGCTGCAACAGGAGCCGCTGCGGGTTGCGCTGCGGGTTGTGCAGATGCTTTTTCCTCCATGAGCCCCAAGTCCTTCATCAGAGCCGCATGTTGGATGATACCGCCCAAGGTGTTGTCACCGATTGCCTTCAAGCACTGATCCTGAGCAATGGTGAAATACTCGCGTATCTCTTTGCCCATGAACCATGCGTAGTAGGCAGGCATCGGCGTGTGAGCCTTGCCGATTGCTTCCAGACGCTTTGCAGCCGCTTGGATAACCTGAACCAGCGTTCCTACGTTGGTCTCGGCCTCGATTGCGGTTTGCTCGGCTGTCTTGCTTTGCACTGGCGCTCCCTTAGTCTCGTGGACTTTGGGCAGAGACTTCAGCATGACGTTCCAGCGAAGTTTGGTATCGCTGAGTTTCGCCATCACATCGGTCTTGTTGCGCTTGCCAGCGTTCAGCACTCGCGCTATCTGCGAGCGTAGGACGCCTAGTGCAGCGGTTGGCCTGTTTTCTTCCTTCCGCTTGTCCAGCACTTGCTTGAAGCCGTCCGTGTAGGAGAACCACGAATCCTGCGGAGCTTCCAAGATCAGCTTCAACTGTTCCCGGATGGTGTTCTGTGTTCCGAACATCCGATCATCAGTCTGACTGACTTGTTGAGCGTGCTTCACTCCAACATCGTGGAATGAAAGCTTGGCAGGCACAGCGTCCTTTCCTGCCCGCTCATTCGGCCCAGCTTTTGGTTCGCCCTCGACAACAGGCTTTTCCTGCTTGTTTGTTACATTTTCCATGTTTCACCCCGTATTTCAAGGTTATCTGACAGTAAATACAGTCAGAGTGAGAGTGAATCTCTCACCACATGGAATAGAGAGGATTTAGGATACTAATCTATCCATAGCCAGCATCTTATAGCCTACTGGTCAGGCATGTGCGGTGGGCTTCTCCCGTGCGGTCAGATAGGTCACGATGAGCATATTGGAGTGACCTAGACTACGGGTTACTACTCCGCAGTTTCGCTGCCGGTCACTGTAGGCGCTGAGGACAGAGTCAACCCGCTTGACAGTGTGGCGTGACGGGGATTGGTTTGTGCGTCTGATGTTACCCGTCTGAAAGTAAGACCGCAGGATACGGGGATAGTTCCCGAGAGTATCCATAGAATAAACTGATGGGCTGGATTTAGTTTACTAATGGGAGGATAGACCCGCGTAAGAGGCTGATTAGAATGAGTCCAAGACTCAGACCTAGTCTAATCCCTAGCCGGGGAGATAAGCAATAATGATAATTATTCTCATTGAAGGGGGGGAGGGGGGAAAACCCCCCCGGTGGCTCGGTGGGGGGGAGATACCCTTTGAGAGGATACTACATATTTTCTAAAACTCTTATTTATCAACTACTTGGAGATAAACACAGTCTCTGCGAGACTGCGTAAAACGCTATTTTTTAATCTATTTATATTACTTAATTAATTAATATAATACAAACACTATATATACTCTATATATAATACTATTTACCAGAGCCCTTTCATTTCATTTACCTTCGCCCTTTTCATACATATATTATACCATAAAAAGTATGTTAGTGTCCACTACTTTTTTTACCTAAACTATCTTCTATTAATAAACATATACTTATAAAATAGTTGCTCTCCCCCTATTGACATTTGCCTTAAGATGTGGTATAATATATACGACACTAGAAATCTGTTCGGAGGATATATGGCTGATTACCCAGATTTACCGCTTTATAGCCCTTCCGATAGAAGGGAGTTGGAATTACGAGAAATAGATAAGTATGATTCTATGAATCCTGAGCTTTTCTACGATTACGTAGACAGGTTGGAACATGCTAAGTCGTTTCTAGATACCCATCTAGAAGCTCAATTCCACCCCAAAGCACAAGAATTAAAGCGTACTTTACTTGATTATAGCGGGTTAGCTGGCGGTATGACTAACTTCTGGCAGAACCCATATGAGTTCTCAGGATTCGATACAAACCAAGCAAATCAATTTAAGCTCCATCGTGACTTTTCAGATAATACTGCATTTGCTTATATGTATCCTACTAGACCCTATGATCTTCATCTTTCCGCGGAGAATATAGATAAGGAACAATATCCTTCTTCTCGTTTGTTAGGGCATGAGATGACCCATGTTAAGGAATCCTTGGATAGCCTAAATCAGGTAAAAGGATATAATTCCTCTGGGTGGCGGCCTAATTTCTCAAATGATATGTATAACGATCTCCTTCGACTGGCTTACAAGAAGGGGGCCTACTATAAGGGTAAAGGATTAGGAACTGATCCGGGTGAAACTATAAGTTATCTACGAGGTAGGGAGGGAGAGCTTCGTAAGGGTAAGACCCTAATGGATGACCCAGATACCGCAGAAGTCTTTAAGAAATATCCCGGTTCTTATGAAGAATACCAACGAGCTTCTAAAGCTTTAAAAGGAACAAAGGGTAAAAAGTAATGCCTACTATTGATCCAAAGCAACTTAAAGATATGTGGGTTGCACAAGATAAACGAATTCATGGCGAGTTAGTCAAGGAAGGGATGCGCAGGCATCCTGATAACCTAGAGCGGGCTTATCAATGGGCATACGATCAAATTCATAAGATTGAGAATCCTCCCGAGATACCTCAGTTTGAGCCAGTTAAATATGAAGGAACGATATAATGCTTAAAAATATAGTAGTTACCCCAGAAACTGGAGAAATTGAGGTTAAAACTCCTGCTGTTATAGCAGAAGCAGAGCAAAGATTACATAAATCTGGCCCCGGAACCTACATGGAACGGTTCCTCGCTGGCAAGACACCGTTGAAACGGAAGTCAGGATGGTGGCCGGAAGAGAAAAGGATTGAAGTGGTGGCCCTCTACGCCGCAGGTATGACCTCTCCCGATGAACTCTCTCGGTTGACGAAGGTCTCACCTACTACTATCAAGACTTGGAAGACTGAGGACTGGTTCACAGACATGTTGGATAAAGTCCATACGTCTATAGATCAGGATATTGTTTCTAAACAGACAGCAATTGTAGATAAAGCATTAGAAGCTATTCAAGATCGGTTGTCAAATGGTGAATATATTGTTAAATCGCGTAAGCAACCTGATGGTTCATACAAAGATGAGATTCACCGACGACCTGTTAATATGCGTGACGCCAATATTGTTGCTACTACTGTCGTAGATAAGCGGCAATTACTCCGTGGCAAGGCGACCTCTAGGTCTGAGAAGATAGGGGTAGAAGCTAGGTTAGAAAAGTTGGCTGAGGAATTCAAGAGGTTTTCTGCAGCTAAAGACGTTACGGCAGAAAGTAAGGAATTAAGCCAAGATGCGCTTTAAAGATGGCGTTGTCTGGGCGGATATGCATCCATTGGTAGACAATCCTGACCTCCATAAGAAGCTGGATCAAGTTTTCCAGAAGTTCGGTGTAGCCGAAGCTATCATTACTAGTGGTAGAGATGGTATTCATAAAGTAGGGTCCTTTCATTATGAAGGCAAAGCCTTCGATTTGAGAACCTTCCATGTTCTAGAAGCACTTAAGGACGAACTTAAGAAAGAACTTGGTCTTAAATATGATGTGATCTTAGAGAAAGATCATATTCATATAGAGTATGATCCAAAAGGTTAGTTATGAAAAAACTGATTACTGGTGGTATATTAGTATTGGCTCTATTTCTATTTGGAGCTAGTCCTTATAATAATCAATTTGCAAACAAGCGGAAGGAAGTTGCTGCTACAGTTCATAATATGACAGACGAGGCTACTAAGTCTTCTTGTTCTGTAGTTATGATAGCTCCCGGTGAGGCTTTGACAGCCCGCCATTGTTTGCGAATGGAATCTCCAGTAGTTATAATTGATGATTTGGAGTATGTTGTAACCTTTGGATATGGTAATCCAGCCCTTGATTTAGCTCTATTGATTATCCCTAATGCTCCTTGTCCATGTGCTAAACCAGCTATGGGAACGATTGAAGAAGGGGAAAGTGTCATGTTAGTTGGCTTTCCTTACAGTCTTGCTAGGATTATAACTTATGGAGAAATGCAAGGTAGGGTTGTAGTAAATGCTGTTGAATATGCTGTAGTTACGGCCCCGGCCCGACCGGGCAATTCTGGGGGTGGTGTATTCAATGAAAAGGGAGAATTAATAGGCATAGTGTCTATGGCTGATATTACAGGGTATATAACATTTATTGTTGAAATTGAGCCTTTATTGTCTCCTTTTAAGGATAAGTTGAGAGAGTAAGAATTAGATGAAGCTAACTGCTTCCATAATTGAAGGATTTGTAGGGTCTTGTCTAGCTAAGAATTTTCATAACAGTGTAGTATCTCCCCAGTGTCACAGAGAATGGTGGGAGTTATGCTGTAGTGATGATAAGTATATAGCTATTGCGGCTCCTAGAGGTCACGCTAAATCAACTGCGATCACTTTTGCTTACGTCTTAGCTTGTGTTCTGTTCAGAGAACGGAGCTACGTAATCATCATAAGTGATACTGAAGGACAAGCGACTCAGTTTTTGAATGATATTAAACGTGAGTTAATTGAGAACGAAGATATCATTCAGTTGTTTGGTGTTGAGAAGTTAGAAAAGGATCAGGAAACCGATATTATCATCCGTATGACGGATGGCCATAGGTTTCGGATTCAGGCGAAGGGAAGTGAACAGAAGGTCCGAGGTCTCAAGTGGCGTAATCAGCGTCCTGACCTCATCGTTGGCGATGACTTAGAGAACGATGAGATCGTCATGAACCCGGAACGTAGAGATAAGTTTAGACGCTGGATGAATGGGGCATTGTTGCCCATCCTCTCTAAAGGGGGTGCAATTCGCTTGGTAGGAACCATTCTTCATATTGACTCTTACCTTGAAAACCGTATGCCTCGACTTCATAATAAGGCTACTGTTATAGAACCACTAAAGATATACAGCACTAACAAGATAGGTGCTTGGAAATCGGTAAAATATAGAGCCCATTCGGATGACTTCTCACATATCCTATGGCCTGAGATGTATGATGAAAGGTGGCTTAAAGAGAAACGTGCAGACTTAGTATTGCAAGGGCAGGCAGATATCTATAATCAGGAATATCTGAACTATCCGATTGACGAAAGCAGAGCAATGTTTAGGCGGTCGGATTTATTGCCTATTGATGAAAAAACACTGACTCTCATTATTCAAGATAAGATTCCATTGCATTACTATGTTGGCGTGGATTTGGCGATTTCTCAAAATAAGCGTGCTGATTATAGCAGCTTTGTGGTTGTTGGTATTGATGCTGACAATCTTATGTATGTCTGTGAAGTCATACGTGCTCGGTTTGATACCAAAGAGATTATTGAAACGCTTTTTGAGATTCAAGAGAAATACCATCCCTATTGGTTCGCGATTGAAAAAGGTGTTTTGGAAAAAGCAATAGGACCCTTTGTTGAAGAAGAAATGTTTAAGAGGAATCTCTTCATCAATTGGGAAAAGATTACTCCTTCAGTGGACAAGGAAGAACGGGCTAGAAGTATTGTAGGCCGCGTTCGGGTCCACGGAGTCAGATTCTTCAAAGATGCTGAATGGTATCCCGTTTTTGAGACTGAGTTATGTCAGTTTCCTCGGGGCCAATATGATGACCAAGTAGATGCGTTCTCTCTTATAGGTCTATCATTACTGCAATTAACGGTTGCCCCGACGCCACAAGAAAAAGATGAAGAAGACGAAGAAGAAGAAAAACGGCGCACGGGGTATTACTCTGACAACGATGGTCGTTCACGATTAACAGGATATTAAATGCCTAAAGCTGTTGTTCCAATCACTACTATCATTGATCCTGACAATCTTAATTTAGCTGAGTTCATGGATGAAGAAGAACTCACTGAATTGGGAAGTAAGTTAAAGAAGGCGCTTGATATAGACCTCATAAGTCGGTCCGCGTGGGAAGAGAATGTGGACAGTTGGATGAAACTGGCTGTTCAATATAAAGATACAAAGTCCTTCCCGTGGCCTGATGCAGCCAATATTAAATATCCTCTGTTGACAACTGCGGCTATGCAGTTTTCTGCACGGGCGTATCCTGCACTGATTCCTCCGAAAAGTCCGGTCAGGGCTAAGATTGTAGGCAAAACTACACCGGAACTTAATACGATTTCCGAAAAAGTAGCGGAACACATGAGTTATCAGGTTCTTGAAGAAATGGATAACTGGGAAGAAGATATGGACAAATTGTTCATGATTATTCCTATTATTGGCATGGCTTATAAGAAGACCTATTATAATGGTGTTCGTGAGATGAATGTCTCCGAACTTGTGTTACCCAAAGATTTAGTTGTTAATTACTGGGCTAAGAAATTAGGTGGATATACTCGTAAACATCATATCCTTGAGATGTCTGGGAATGATATTTATACCCGTAAAGCTAAAGGACATTTCTTAGATGTAGAATTAGGAGATGCTAAGAGTTCTGAATTTACTGGGAATGAACGAACTGAATCTCAACATGATCTTCAAATGCCCACGGAGGACGATGAGACAACGCCTTACAGAATTGTGGAATGTCATTGTCACTACGACTTGGATGGGGACGGTTATCTTGAGCCTTACATCATTACTTTTGATTCTGGTTCTGAGACAGTGCTCCGGGTAAGTCCGAGATTCCGGGAAGATAGTATTAAGTGGTCTGATACTGGTAATGTTAATAAATCAAAGGTGGTGTCCATTGAACCTGACGAATACTTTACCAAATATGGATTCATCCCCAATCCAGACGGGTCCTTCTATGACTTGGGATTTGGTCTTCTCTTGGGACCGATCAATGAAACCATTAACACCAGTATTAATCAAATCCTTGACCAAGGAACAATGTATACCACCAATGGTGGATTTCTTGGCAAGGGTGTCCGCATCAAGGCGGGAGAATACAAGTTCGCTCCGAATGAATGGAAAGTTGTCAATACTACTGTTGACGACTTACGTAAGGCTGTCTATCAGCTACCCGTCCGTGAACCTTCACAGGTTCTATTCCAGATGCTTGGAGCCTTAATTGAAGGTGGAGAGAAAGTTGCGTCTATTGCGGAAATCTTTGTGGGCAAGATGCCGGGGCAAAACACCCCTGCCACGACTACGATGGAAACCGTTAAGCAAGGCATGGCAGTATTTACCGCCATATACAAGCGTGTATATCGCTCCCTTGACTCGGAGTTCAAGAAACTCTTTAAACTAAATCAGTTGTATTTGGATGACCGTGTGGATTATCCGGTCGAATTGACTAGAGAAGATTATCAACGAATTGAGTTGACGGTGTTGCCGACAGCAGACCCGGATGTAGCTACTGACGCTGAGAAGCTTATCAAAGCAAGGGCGCAGCTAGAGTTCATCCCGTTAGGGACAGTTGATCCAAAGGTAGTTACCAGAAGGGTTCTAGAGGCAATGCGTATTGAAGGTATTGAAGAACTAATGAATTACACACCCCCGCCTCCGCCTGAAGCACAACTTATGCAGATGGAAATGCAGGGTAAGCAACAGGACATGCAAGGTAAGGCTGCCCTCAATCAGATGAAAGCCAAGGTTATGGCTATGCAAGCTGAATTGAAGGCTCAAGGTGCTAAGCAAGATCAAATGATCAAGGCTATGGAAAAGCAGTTAGATATTCGTGTGAAAGCACAAGAGGCTCAACAAGATCAAATAGTCAAACAAGCCGAGGGTCAGCAGAAGATTAGACAAGAAGGTATTGCTGCTGCTCAAAAGCGTAGACAATCTGAACAAGAACACCAACAGAAAGTGAGACAAGCTGCTGTTGAGGGTTATCAGAAAATACAACAACAACGTGAGTTGGGTAAGGTTAAGATTGAAATGGCAAAGAAAATGCCAAAAAAGACAAGTGATAAAAAATAATGATGACTACCACAGCACCTGATACTAGTTCATGTCCTTATTGTGGGATGATTCATAATACCATATGTCATTTAATTAAGGCAGTTGAATATTATCCTGATGGCACTATAAAAAGAGTTGAATTAAAATCACCTGTTGATTATTTACCATCACAACAAAATCCCGCTATACGCGGGCCTTTATGGAGTTGTTATAATGAAGGTAACAGGAGCAATTCCTGAATATGAATTGGTAGCACCAAAGGAAGCAATAATCGCTTGGAAGCACAATGCCGTTACTAAGCAAGTAATGGATATTATCAGACAAGAACAGGAAAGTTCCCGTAAACGTGCAGTCAGCCCGGAAGTATTGGGTGATAATGTTGTCCAACAAGTAGCTCGTGCTATTGGTTACGTGGAGGGTCTAGAGTTTTTGACTGATACTATTATGGAAGTAACTAATGTCATAGAAGACAAGGAAGATGATAATGACGGAAAAACGCATACCGTTACCATTCGGTAGTTATGTAATTGTTAAACCCAAGGATTTGGAACTGAAGTCAAAGGGTGGTATTATTCTCGCTAGAGCAGATGAAGAACGCGCCCGTGGAGCCACAACCGAAGGAACAGTAGTTGCTATTGGTCCTCTGGCTTTCAAAGACGATATGAATCCAAGTGGGCAGGAATGGTATCAAGTAGGAGATAGAGTCATATTTGTAAAATATGGTGGTAAGTTTATTACTTACGATGATGAACTGTATATTGTCTTCAGATATGAAGATATTATGTGCAGACTTGAAGAGGAAGTGCCGTATAAAGATGGCGAAAAGGAGTAGCAATGGCTGAGAATCCTGCCGAAGTAGCGCAAGATGAATTGGAAAAGCTAGAAAACGAAGAAGGCAATGAAGAAGTTGTTGTAGACGAGGACGTAGATAGCGATGAAATTGTTGAAGACGGGGCTGATACAACTACCGATCAACAACTTACAGAACATGAACGTATCGCTATGGAGTCTAATTGGAGACCGAAGAACGAATGGGATGGTGATCCAGATGAATGGGTTTCTGCCAAGGAGTTTAATCGGCGCGGTGAGTTACTGAGAAAGATTCATAATCAGAACCGCCAAATTAAACAATTAGACAGTGTGGTTAATACCCTCGCTAGTCAACAGAAAAAGATTTTTGGTGCTGGTTATGAGAAGGCTAAGAGGGAACTTAAGGCCCAACTTAGAGAAGCTACTAAGGAAGGGGATGATACTACTGCCGATTTGATTGAACAGCGTTTGGAGCAATTAGATACTGCTGCTAAACAAGATGTTCAAGCACTTGAGCAAGTCCAACCCCAACAATCGCAAGTAGCCCCGGAATTTATCCCGTGGGTAACTCGTAATCCGTGGTTTAAAGAGCGTCCTGAAATGAGGGCGTATGCTGAAGTTATTGGAATGCAGTATGCACAGGAACATCCTGATGCACCTAACACCGAAGTTTACGAGCATATTACTACTCAAGTAAAAACCAAGTTTCCAGAGAGGTTTGGAATGACTCAGAGAAAAACCGTTAAAAGGCCGGGTAGTCCGGTCGAGGGTAGTGACAATCTAACCGCAACCCGCACAGGCAATCAAGTTGCTCATCGAGTATCCCTAACATCAGAAGAGAAAGATGTTGGCCGGACGTTGGTTAAGAAGGGTCTCTACAAGAATATGAATGAATATGCGTCCGATCTTAAGAAGTTCGGCGTTAAGAAATAAGGAGTCAGATCATGACAGTGCTTAAGTCGCAAATGAAACCACCGAAGCCCGTAGGGGCACCCGTGGAACCTTCCTTTCTCAAGAGTCAGGAAGTGAAAGTTGAAAGTCCTTCTCCCGAGAAGGCGACCGCCAAAGGTCCCACAGTTGAATCAGTTGGGAAGGCTACACCCTCTCCCGAAGCGATTGCTCGTAGGAACCGGCGCGTAAGATCACCCATTGATGGGCGGCGTAATATTTTAACAGTTAAGGGACTGGCTCCCGGAATGGTAGGCCGTTGGGTGGATAACACTCCCGAGCGCGTTGACCAACTTCTTGACCGTGGTTATGAGGTTGTTCGTGAAAAGGTGCAAGTGGGTGATATGTCTGCTGACAACGGTTCCCAGATGGGGTCAGCAATAACTAAAAGAACTGGTGGCGGTAAAGAGTCAATCCTTATGCAGATTCCCGAAGAGTGGTATAATGCCGACCAACTCGAAAAGCAAAAGATAGTTGACGAACGTGAAAAAGCCACCATTAGCGGAGAGAAAGCCTCTAATTACTACGGAAAAGTAGAAGTAGAGGATGTTGTGCCGGGCCGTCGTTCGGCAAAACGTGGCGAAGAGTAATATCAACGCCATATATCTCCTGATGATATTCTTAACATTAAAAGTAGGAGTTTAATATGGCTAATCCTGATACCCCGAATGGTCTTAGACCCGTTCGATATCTTGACGGCTCTCCTTACAACGGCGCTCATAATTTGTATTTTGTTCCCGCGTCTTACGGCACCGCCATCTTTATTGGCGATATCGTGACCCACGCTGGGGATGCTGGTCCTGCTGGCACGTTTGTCAGCGGAGTAGACGTTGAAGGTATGCCTATTGTCAACCTGTATGCGGTTGGCGACAATATGATGGGAGTAGTGATTGGGTTTCTTCCGAACCCGACCGCTCTACAAACGAATCACAAGCCTGCCAGCACAGCGGCAATCTTGATGGTTGCGGATGATCCCGGTTTGATTTTTGAAGTTCAGGAAGATAGCGTCGGCGCGACTCTCGCGGCTGTTGACGTGGGCAGGAACGTAGACGTTCTGGCAGCTTTGGCTGGTAATGCGACTACGGGCACTTCAGCACAGGAGATTGATTCTAGCGTTACGTCGGTGACGACTACCGCTGGTTTCCGCCTCATGCGCTTGGTTCCTCGTCCGGGTAACGCCATTGGCACTAATGCTCGTTGGGAAGTTAAGCCCGTTGAGCATATGAGCCTGTCGGCAACTGGTATTTAAGGAGATTATACTATGGCTATTAATACTGGTTTATGGATGAAGGCCATGTGGCCCGGCATTAACAAGTTCTACGGTCAAGAATATAAAGAACATCCGGTGGAATACACCGATCTGTTCGATACGTTCAAGAGCCGGAAAGCTTGGGAAGAAGATGTTGGCACCAGTGGCTTTGGGCTCTTCCAACGGAAGGGCGAAGGTGTGCCGATCTCGTATGATACCAATCGTTCGGGTTTCGTGTCACGCTACACTATGGTTACTTATGGTCTGGGTTTCCAGATTACTAAGGAAACCATTGAAGACGATCAATATGATGTGGCGATGGAAAAGGGTGGGCGCGGTCTGGCTTTCTCTATCCGTCAAACTAAGGAAGTATTGTCTGCACAGGTTTATGACCGTGCGTTTACTAGCACCTACACTGGTGGGGACGGGGTTGAACTCCTGTCTACCGCGCATGTGAACGTCGCTGGTGGGACGTATGCGAATGAACTTGCAACTGCGGCTGATATTTCTGAAGCTGCTCTTGAGCAGGCCGTGATTGATCTGATGAAGCTTAAGAATGACCGTCAGTTGAACATTGCGGTTCTGCCGCAATCGCTTATTGTGCCGGTTGACCTCTGGGCTGAAGCTGAGAAAATTCTCAAAACGACTACAGAAGTTGGGACCGCTAACAACACGGTTAATGTGGTGCGTGGTCATTTCCCGAAGGGCCTGAAGGTTAACCATTACCTGACGGACACCGATGCGTGGTTCATTCGGACGAACGTGCGCGATGGCATGAAGTATTTTGTGCGTCGTGAAGATACGTTTGACATGGACGATGATTTCGATACGGACAATGCGAAGTATAAGGCTACTTTCCGTTGTGCGTTTGGCTGGACTGACCCCCGTGGTCTGTTCGGTTCTCCGGGCGCGTAAGTAATACTATGGGGAGGGGCCTATGGTCCCTCCCTATTTCAATATAGATCGGGAAACCGAGTTGACGTTATCTTCGGATAACAGGAAAGGAAACTAAAATGGCTATTGCAAAACTATTTACATTTTTCTCGGCATTGGGCGTTCGGACTGGCACAGCAACTGCTGCGGCTGGTGCGGCTACCCTTAATGCTGAGTCAGGTAAGATTACAACTGAAGCTCTGTCAACCGCTGCCGCGGCAAGTTATACACTAACTATTACGAATTCCAAGATTCTTGCAACCGATATGGTCTTTGCATCGGTGCAATATGGGGATTCTACTACAGGGGAACCGGCAATTAATCGGATTACTCCTGCAAATGGTTCATTGGTTATTATTGTGCGAAATGAAGCAGCGGCTGCTGCTCTCAACGGAACTCTTAAGATTTCCTTCTTTGCACTTAAGGCGTAATATAAATCAGGGCGGGATTATTCCCGCCCTATTTTAAGAATAATAATAGGAGTATAAGCCGATGGCTGATACAATTACTAACACCGTGCTTTATAATGGCAAACGACGGGCCGTAGTGCGGAGCGAGATTGCTTCGGATGGTGTCGGTTCTACCGATGCCGTTCTGGTAGATCGTAGCACATTTACGGGGCCAGATGGCACTGAACCGGGTCGTATTGTAATAGAGAAAATAGAACATAATTGTGATGGTATGCAAGTTGTTCTAGAATTTGAACATACTACTGATGATCTGATTGTGACTTTGTCTGGGCAGAATGTGCTAGATTTTGGGCAAGATGGCAAATATCAAGGATTTATTGATCCAAATAGTGCTGGTGGAACCGGCGATATCGTCGGAACTACGGTGGGACATACGGCTGGTGATAAAGCTGTAATAGTGTTCTATCTTAGATTTAAAGATTAAAAAGGAACAACTATGTTTAAAAAGTTACAATTGCTGTTGGGCATCTTAGTAATGCTAGCATTTTCAACAGATGCTTTCGCTGCACAAAATACTTTGAGTTGGACAAATGCCGTAGATTCTCGTATTACTGGCACCCGCGTTGAACGCAAACCGGGTTCATGCACGTCAACTGGCACATGGACTAAGATTGGTTCTATCGCTGTTGGTGTTAGCACCTACGCCGATTTGACTGTGGTGGAAGGACAAACCTATTCCTATCGTGTGCGTCATGCTGCGGAAGTTGATGTATTCTCTGCATATTCAAATTGTGCCTCTCGCACTGTTCCTATCTCTGTGCTTGGTGCACCGCCTGCGCCGTCAAATCTACAAATCAACTAACTGTAGTATATGGACTTTGCCCATGGAGCAATTCAACTAACCACTGGAGCGATTGGCACCACATTTGTGGTAAGTGGGCTGTCGTTCCAGCCGAAGGCCATCCGCTTCTACTGGACGGGCATCGACAGCGCCACCGACGCGGTGACCGGCGCTGTGAACGAGCGGCGCGGTGTTGGTTTCGCCAGCAGCACTTCCTCCCGACGAGCAATCGCCAGTTTCTCTCAAGACACAGCAGGAACTTCCAACTGCGGCGGCGGAGCGGCGAATGATTGCTGCGTGGCAACCACGGACGGTGCGGGAGCGTTCGACGGCAAGGTAGATATAGACTCGTTCGCCTCGGATGGATTCACCCTTATCGTAGATGATGTGCTCCCGGCAGCGATGACGCTGTTCTGGGAAGCGTGGGGCGGCGCTGATATCACCAACGTCACCATCGGTGACATTGCCGAGCCTGCCGCAACCGGCACTCAGAACTACACCGCTACTGGATTTACTTCTACCGACAACAATTCACAAGTTGTTATGTTAGCCGGTTGCCAATCCACAGCCGCTGTGAACACCGCAGCAGCAACAGACTCCGGTTTCTTCACTGGCTTTACCTCGGGGTCGGGTGAACAATGCGTTGTGTCGGGCAACTCTGATGACGCCTCCACCGCGATGGACACGGATGGGGTCGCTTCGGGAGGTCGGTGTCTTACGATGTGCGCGCTCGCGGGCGGCACCGAAGGCAGCCGCGCCGCATTCAGTGCGTGGGGAACTGACCTTTTTACGTTGAATTGGACAACTGTCCTCACCACCAATCGCCGTTCCATTTATATGGCGATTAAGGGTGGGGCGTGGCAAGCTGGAGACCTTGCAATAGAAGGGCAGACACTTAATGCTACATCGGCGATATCTAGCTTGCCGATGTCCCAGCTTCGGGGCATTTGTTTCTTGGGCAATATGGCGGCTGCCAACTCCAGCTTCGGAGCCCATGATCGCATTAGTCTCGGAACAGCAACTGGCACCGGCTCCCGACGTGCGATGGGGCAGATGGATGAGAACGCCACCGCGTCTTCGGCGTGCGAGATCGGCACGGCGGTTGAGTATGACCAGATACTTGTCTACACCGGCACATCCGACACGGTAATCACTAGACATGACGTAAGCGTATTTGGCACTGACAACTTCACCGTCATCGTCGACACCGCAGGGGGTGTTACGAATGAGTGTATTGGCTTTCTCACATTCGGCGATGCAGTAGCAGGAATTTCAATTCCTATTGCCGCATATCACTATAATCATCATCTGAAAGGTTAAGATGTTATATATAAGACAAAATGCAACACATAAGGTATTAATTGGTCCTGTGGTTGCAGTTGGTGACGGCTTTACTCCAGTCACGACTCTCAGTGTCGCAACTGCCGATGAAGCCGAAGCAATCTTGCATGATAACAGCACAGTTGTTAGTATCAGTGGTTACACTTTTGCTGCTATTACCTCTGCTGATGGTTATTATCATTTGACTCTACAAAGCGGTATTAGTGGCACTGTTGGTCATATGACCGTTTTGATTAATGACGATAGTTTATGTCTTCCTGTAAAGGCTGATTTTACTGTTGTTGAGGAAGCTGTCTATGACGCCTTCTTCGCCGCTTCTGGAACTGGTGTTCCTGCCGCAGGTGCATTAGAAGCAACGTCACAATCGATTCTGACAGATACAGCCGAAATTGGGGCTGCTGGTGTAGGATTAACTGTGCTTGCCACCCAAGCAAGTGTGAATACTATTGATGATTTTCTTGATACTGAGGTAGCTGCTATTCTTGCAGATACAAATGAATTGCAAACCGACTGGGTGAATGGTGGTCGTCTTGATTTGATTTTGGACGCACGTGCATCACAAACGTCGGTCGATACTATTGATGGTATTGTCGATTCTATTCTTCTTGATACTGGCACAGATGGTGTGGTTGTTGCGGCGGCTAGTATTGCAGGTATCGCAGATGCGATTTGGGATGAGGCACAAGCAGGGCATGTGACAGCTGGAACTTTTGGGGAAGTTGCCACAGAAACTGCTGCAATTCTAGTAGATACCGCAGAAATTGGTGCGGCTGGGGCTGGACTTACGGCTCTTGCGACACAAGCATCAGTGAATACTATTGACGACTTTTTAGATACGGAAGTTGCCGCTATTTTAGCGGCTGTGGATACTGAGGTTGGAGCCATTAAAACTAAAACAGATAGTTTAACTTTTACTGTCGCCGGGCAAGTGGATGCCAATACACAATATATTAATGATGTTCAATTGGCTGGAGATGGCGCTGGCACACCAATGGGTCCTGCGTAAGAAAGCGTCTTATGGCAAGAAATCGTGTAACAGGACTTGGGGGTTACAATGCTATATGTGATGTATGTGGATTTAAGTTTAAAGCATCTGAACTTCGCAGACGATGGGATGGTGCAATGGTGGATCAAGCATGTTTTGAATCTCGCCATCCCCAAGACTTTATTCGAGTTATACCTGATCAAAGACCATTAGTTTTTATTAGTCCAGACTCTGATGCCCCTTTAACATATTCACCAACGTGGGGTTTGTTTAGTGGCACAGCAGGTTCTGGATTTTGGGAAAGTGGATTTTGGACCACAAACTTTTGGACAAGTGGATTTTGGACTGAGGGTGGAATTGCAGGATCGGCTGGAAATTCCGAGATTCTAAGCACCTATACTGAAGTTACAGATGTAAGTGGCAATAAGGTAGTAAATGTTTCCATTTATGCTGTTATTGGTAGCACAGCAGTCTTTGCCTCAGGTCCTTGGACTATTTCGGTTCCAATAGCAAATGGTGGACACGCTGCGACAGGAGAAGCCATGTGGTTAATTCAAGGGACACGTAGTAAATTTGGAACTGTAACATTACCTGCCCTATCAACTACGGCAACTATTCGGTCTACTGACACAGGAGCACAATGGTCAGACACCGTTCCACATACTATTAGTGCTGGTGATTATTTCTCTTTATCTATTCGTTATGGGACGACGCCGTAATGCCGCGCAATTCAGTAGGAGGCATCAATAGTTATAATGCCATCTGTCAAGTCTGTGGGTTGAAGTATAAAGCAGCTGATCTACGGAAACGATGGGATGGTCTTTGGGTATGTCGTGCTGATTTTGAGAGTCGTCATCCTCAAGACTTTGTAAAAGATATACATAAACCTACAGTCTTGCCTTTTCTTCGACCTGATCGTGATGATACTCTTGTCGGAGGTAGTCTAAGTGCTGCCCATTATTTATATTTGCCCGGCATCACGGGAAATTATGCTAGCACACCAGATAGCGCGGCTCTGAGCATCACGGGAGACATAGATATTAGGATAAAGGTTTCTCTGAATGACTGGACTCCTAATACTGAGCACGGTGTCCCACTCGTTTACAAGTGGCACAACGGCATCGAGCCTTTTAGCAATATGTCTTACTCGTTTTGGGTCAGGGGGGATTTGCATGTTCAGGGAGTTGCAGGACATCTCGCTTATGCTTGGTCCACAAACGGGGCAGACCCGACAACTGAAAAATACTCAGGCGTAGCTGTAGGGGCTCTGGATGGCTCAATCAAGTGGTTGCGAGTTACCCACGATGTTGACAACGGTGCCGGTGGAAACGATATTAAATTCTACACTTCGGACGACGGTGTTACGTGGACGCAACTCGGGGCAACGCAAACTACAGCAGGAGTGACTTCCCTTTTCGATGGCGTAAACCCAGTCGCTATTGGGCAGAACATACTTTCAGATCAAGATTTAGTCGGGAAGGTTTACCGTGTTGAAATTCACAATGGTATTGGGGGTAGTATAGTTGCTCTGTTTGATGCAGAAGAGGCTTCAACTAATGTTTCTTCGTTTGTATCTTCCACTGGGGAAACATGGACTATTAATACATCAGGGACTAATCCTGCACATATTGTCTCCTCTTTAATTGATTCTCTGGGAAATGGGACTTTAACTACAACGTATCAGAGTCGTGAAGATTCAGATGATAATACTGTTATTACCTTCACACTTTATTTCGTTGCTGGTAGCACAACTACTTTCAAGTCTGGAGTATGGAGTGTAGCGTTACCAATTCCCAATGGTGGAACTATAGTTACAGGTAACGCAAAATTAGTAGCCAAGAATCGAATATATTTTGGAATACTCACAGTAGTAGCAGACGCTGATGATGGAGATATCATAGACAATGATACTGGAGCACAGTGGTCAGATACAGTGCCACAAACCCTTAGTGAAGATGATCAACTTTTAATTACAATTCGTTACGGAACAGAAACTTAATATGAAAGACACACTACTTAAAGTAACCGGAGATATTCTCTCTAGTTCTGTCATTATTGCGGCTTTGACACAATATGCTCCGCTTATCTTAGCCGTTCCTTCTGCCTGTTACGCATGTTTACGTATTTGGGATTGGTGGGAGCATCGTGTGGAGATACGAGGAAAAAAAAATCAAGCTGCCTATATAAGTAAATATAGACGCGAATTTCGGACGCGAAGGGGTAAATAATGCCAACTAGCGGATCAGTTGATTTTCAACATACACGAACTCAAATAGTCGAATCTGCATTGCGTAAATGTGGTGTATTACGCGAAGGCGTTAGTGCTAGTGCCAATCAATTAACTACTGGTTCACTAGCCTTGAATGCTATTGTTAAGTCTCTCGCAGTAGATGGGATGCCTTTGTGGGCTATCCGAAAAAGTGCCATCTTTCCTATTCATGATACTAATTCAGTCATCCTAGGTCCTAGCGGAGGTCATGCGGCCACCACCTATAATCATACGGAACTCACAGCTGAAAGCGCAGCTACGGATACAACGCTTACTGTGGACTCTATTACCGGGATTGCTGCCTCAGATATTATTGGAGTAGAGTTGGACAGTGGTAATATTTTTTGGTCCACGGTTAGTGGTGCCCCATCAGGGTCCACGGTTACGTTGGCTGCTGGGGTCACTACGGTAGCTAGTAGTGGGAATCACGTATATAGTTATACTAATAAAACGGTGCGACCTCTCAAAATCGTGCAGGCCCAGCGTTATAGTTATGAACAAGATTCTGAAGTGCCTATTAATATTGTTTCACGTGATGAATATGTAAGATTATCAACAAAATCTACGGAAGGTCCTCCGCATACAATTTATTATGAACCTACATCTTTAACCGGATTATTGAACTTGTATCCAAGGTTTGAGAATGGTGATGAAGTTATTCTCATTTGGTTTCAGAGACCCTTTGAGGACATGGATAATTCTACGGATAATTTGGATTTTCCCCAAGAATATGAATTACTCATTATTTTAATGCTTGCCACTACGTTGGGATATGAATATAGTATTCCCTCCCGTAAACTGGGTATGCTTCAAACGTGGACGGAAGCTGAACGAAAACGAGTAGGGGATTTCGGTATGGAAGAAGGTTCGGTTTATTTGACTCCTAATCGCACAGGACGCTAATGGCTGAAGCGGGCAAACAACAAGACTTTCCTTCGACGATAGATATTCCCTTGGCGGGAATGCATCTCTCGCGGGGCACAACTGCGACATTAGATCAGCGGTATGTGAATGTTCTCTTTGAACTCTATACCAATCCTCTAACCGGGGGTAAGTCATTAATGGCTGTTAAACGTCCCGGACTGGCACAGTTCTCACAACCACCCGCCGGTGCTGCTACAGGACGTGGTCTTTATGCTTGGGCTGGTAGTGGTAAAATATATAGTGTTTTTAATAATAAAATTTATAGCAATACTACCGATCTAGGAGTAACATTAGCAGCCTCTACTGGCCGGGTGTGGTTTGCCGAAACCTCACCGACTTCAACAGAGCGGATTTTGATTATTAGTGATGGCACGGACAATTATCATATTACAACTGCTGATGTGATTACTCAAATTGATGAGGTTGATGATCCTCAGTATCCCCAAAATAATCTAGGTCCTGTTCTCTTTTATGATGATTATATTGTTCAGGCCCAATCAGATGGAGAAATTTGGAATACGGAACCAGACAACTTTACTAGTTGGACTTCACTAAATGTTATTAGTTCTGCCATGTATGGTGATGAATTGGAAGCCATCGTGCGGCTCAAAGATCAGATTATGGCAATGGGCAAGCAGAGTATTGAATTCTTTTTCAACAATGGAACGTCCAATTCACCCTTTTTACGGATTGATCAGAACTCATTGCAATTAGGTTTAGCTACAAAAAATAGTTTGTCTTTTGCTGGAGAATCTATTATGTGGGTTGCGTCTACGCCAGCCGTCGGGGGTGGTAGTCGCCAAGTATGGTTAATTGAAGGGTCTCGTCAAGGCAAGAGGGTTTCAACACCCGCCCTTGAACGTATTTTAAATGCAGAGACTATTACTAGTTGCACCGCTTGGATGGAAACAATTGCTGGGCATTTGATTTATGTATTAAATTTAGCTACTTCTGGTCGCACTTGGGTCTACGATGTTTCGATTGGAATGTGGACAGAGTGGAAGACTGCCTCAGATGCCATCTTCCCCGGCATGGCTGCAACCTCTGTTGATGGACAAGTATATGTGCAAGATGCCACTAATGGCAGGATTTATACATTAAATCCGACGACCTATCAGGATAACGGATCAAACTTTACTGTGACAATTCAAACGGATAATTATGATTTCGGAACTCCTATGGCTAAGTTTCAAAGTGGCTTGTGGTTACTTGGGGACAATACTACTGGCACTATCAGTGTTTCTGAGGCCGATGATGATTACGTTACGTTTAATACGGCTCGCACCATTGACATGACAGTGACCCATAAATTTCTTGCCGAAGGTGGAATGTTCTTTCAACGAGCTTACCGTTTTGAGTATACCCAGAATGCGGCCTTACGACTTCAAAAATTCTCATTGAAATTGGAAGTTGGAGTTGGCTAATGGATGAATTTACTATTCAACCTGCACCGAATACGGTGCAGATTACCCAACAGCAACGCCTTAGTATGGCTAGTGGACCTTACTATGCAGCTGGTCAAATAACATATGATTCAGGCACTGGATTCTGGTTAGGTGTGCAGGACGGAATTGCTCGATTCTCAATTGGTAATTCTGCTGGAAACAAGATGACGTGGGATGGCACCACACTTTCCATTGTTGGTTCTTTTACAGCATCCTCTGGAACTATTGGTGGTTGGACAATTGGTGCTGATTATATTCGTGATACCTCCGGTGTTGTAGGACTATCTTCCGCGGTAACAGGTGGAGATGATATTCGCTTTTGGGCAGGGGATGCTGTTCCAGCAAGCGCAGAGTTTAAAGTCACCGAATCGGGTGCTGTAACTGCCACCAATATTACAATTACAGGTGGAAGTGTTCTGTCTTCTTTATTGAGTGGACTGATTGGTCTTTCAAATCTTAATGTCGCGGCACAGGGTTGGACTCAGACCTCGGTTTTCTCTGTTCTAGATTTGAATACCGTCCAGTGGGGAGCAGGAACCTTTACTACTTCTGGAGGCACTAGTTATTCTATTGGTGCTGGTAACACTGGTAATATGGTTGCCAGAACATTTATTTACCTGGATATTGGAGTTTCCACTACTGCTTATCAAGTAACCACAACTGCTTCAACCGCTGTTGGTGCTGGTAAGGTGTTAGTTGCCACAGCAATTAATGGGGCAGTCGAACCCTCATTTGAAGTCTTTAGTGGAATTGGTGGAGCCAATTTTGATGGCAGTCAGATTGTTGCCGCCAGTATTACTGGTAATGAAGTGGCTGCGAATACAATTACTGCTGGGAACCTCAGTGTCTCCCAACTCTCCGCAATTGCAGCGGATATGGGCGCTTTGACCGCTGGAACAATTACCTTAGATTCTACTGGTCATATTAAATCTGGACAAACTGCATATAATACGGGCACTGGATTCTTTTTAGGTAAAGATGGTGCAACGACTAAATTGTCCTTGGGGTCAGCAGCTGGCAATTTTTTAACTTGGGATGGAACTTCTCTTACAATTGGTGGTGTGCCACTAATACGAGAACTAATCTCTGCAGCAGTAACAATCCCCAGTGGTTTTCAAATGCTTTTAGCAGATCAACTGACTATTGATAGTGACGTAACAATTGAAGGGAATCTTGCAATAATCTAATTATGGCTAAAATCACATTACTTGAATCTACTGCACCCGCTACTCCTAGCACGAATTATGTTGTCTTTTATGCTAAAGCTGACGGAAAATTATATGCGAAAGATGATACTGGTGCCGAATCAGTTATAACTCAAGCTCCGGGTAGCTCTACTGATAATGGAGTTCCTAGATTTGATGGAACTGGTGGAGCACTTCAAACCAGTGGTGTATCTATTGATGATTCCAATATTATAACTGCGTCTGGTGTTGCGGGTGGGCAGGTAGCAACACAAGCTGAACAAGAAACAGCATCCAGCACAGCCAGAATTGTTACACCCGGACGACAACATTTTCATCCATCTGCAATTAAAGCTGCTGTTCGTTTCAATTCTGCTGGAACAATTGCATATAACTATAATATTACAAGTATTACAGATAATGGTGCTGGTTCATGGGATATTGTAATTGCAACTGATTTTTCAGGAGCCGCGAATTATGTCGGGGTTGGAATGTGCGGGTTTGATACGGCAGACGGGTCTCCACTAATTGTTTCTGTGCGCGCAGCATCCGCTGCAGGAACATTCTCCATTAGCTCAAGAGACATGACCACCGCCGCTCTGCGCGATCCAGATACACCTGATGAAATTCATGTTATCTTAACTGGAGATTTCACATAATGAGAAAGATTATTTATACACGGCCTGATGGCGGGATATCCATTGTCTCTATGATGGAAGACACAGATACCTCTTTAGCATTAGCTATGGCTCGTTTACCTGTGAATGCAACTAATGTGCAAATTATAGTTGATGCAGATATTCCCACAGATCGCACTTTTCGTAATGCATGGCAACAAGATATAACAGGACAGATTGTAATTGATCTTCCTTTGGCTCGTACTCTGGCAGAGAAACAAATTAATCAACGAAAGTATAATCAGATGCGTGATCTTTTAATTCGTGAGGCTTTGGGGGAAGATGTGACGTTAGCTAAGACCCAATTACAAGCTACAGATGCTCGTATAATAGTTGATACTGCGTTGACACTTGAAAGTTTAACAACTGAATTACAAAAAGTGAGATAATTATGGCACAAACATTATGGGGTTCTCCTGCCCCTTCTGCTTCTCCCACTCCTCCTCTCTTTCCAGAGATTCAATCTGGAGGTATAGGTGGAGGCACAACTGGTTTGGTTAGTGGTGCAACTACATACGGAAAGCCAGCCGACACTGACGGGGCGAGCCCACCTACTGCTGACTGGTATACCGATGCCAACGGAGAGATTTGGGATAAGGTCTCGGGTCAGTATGTTGGCAATGCCGCCCAATTCGAGGAATTCAACAGGTTAAATCCACCGGGACATCAATGGCAAAAGAGGGCTATCCAAGCTCTTGTGCTTGGCGGGGCAGCGGGTGCGGCCTATGGTGTAGCTGGCGCAGGAGCCGGTGCCGTCGGTGCTGGTGAAGCACTACCTGCTGGTGCAGGTGGGGCATTCGACATGGGTGGGCTTGCTGGTGGCGTTCCCGGTGCTGGTGGAGCAACTGGCTTTACCACTGGTATTGACGGAACCTATGGTTTTGCTGGTATAGGTGGTCTAGGATTAGGTGCTGCTACTGCTGCTAATGCAGCAGGAAGTGGTGGAGTTTCTCCACAATCTACTGGACCCGGTGTTACGCCCGGAATAAATGGTTACAACTGGCAGCAACTATTAGGTGCTGGTATGACTCTCAAAGATATATTACAACTTGCTTCTCAGGGTTATGGTTTGTATAGTTCAATTGGTGCATTAGGAAATCGTAGAGATGCCGAACGAGAGTTGAGAGCAGCCTTTGAACGTAGTGATCCTTTTGCTAAAGAACGGGCTGCTGCTGGAAACCAATATAGTGAATGGTTACAAGACCCAAATAAATATATGAGTTCACCCATTGCTCGTTTACAGATTGATGAATTGAATAGAGCGGCGCGGGCGAAACAATCTCAACTTGGCACTACTTGGAGTGTTAACCCTGAGGGGAATATCACAGGATCGGGGTCTGGTGCCGCTGATTTTGCGAAGCAATTGCAGACTAATCTTGCTAGTCAGTATGAAACTGCATTAGGTAATCGCGCGCAACAAGCAGGTATGTCTCTATTCCCTAGTGCGGACATGGCTCGAAATCTCGCCGGGATTCAGGGTTCAGAAGCCGGTCTTAGACGAGATGTAGCAACAGATGTTTTTAAGATTGGTGGAACTTTTGCTGATCTCTATGACAAATACTTTGGAGCATAAAAATGGCTGATTTATTTCCTCGCGCTTATACAACTCCTCATATTGAGGAAGGGTATTATGGCGGACGTAGGTTTCAACAAGAGGATGAACAACGCCTTTTGAAGAGTCAATTGATGAATCTGGATATAGCCCGAGAACGGGCTGCTCAAGAAGAAGCCAGACAAGGGGCTCCTCTCCGTGCTGCTGAAAGACAACTAAAGATGGGTGATGTTCAGGGTCAGATTGGACGACAACCTGATGTTATTCGTAGGGAAGGTGCCCTAGCTGCTGCCGCCGGCACTCCTGAACGTATTGCTTCTGATGTAGAAGCCGGTGATCTTGAATCCCAAGGTAAGGTGCGTCGTGGTCACATGACTCGGGAAGCTGATGAGGCTGATACGTTTATTCGTGCTTTTGAACCTGTTATTCGTGGTGCATCTACAATGAACTATGAGCAACAAAATGAAGCATGGGAAACTGCATTCAAAACTATGGAGAGGGCAGGTAAAGATACCTCCAAAATGCGGGCCACAGATCGTGGTCAACTCATGAAAGAAATTACAGGTGCTTATCAACAAGCAGTTAATACTGCTCCCACTATTCGTGAGAGAATAAAGTTGGATGAAGCGCATGAACGTGCGATTAAACTAGAACAAGAACGTCGTAAAACTCTAATTGCCCAAGCGAAAGAGCGAGCAACCTCAGAGAAACCTGTTAATGCACCTAATGCTGTGGTCGCTAGGGCTATGGATAAATATCGTAAAGACCCTAAGACAATTAATGAAACAGAACGTGAATTGCTTAGAGATCATTTCGAGAATACTATGTCGAAGTCTGACCAATTTGATTTTGAAATGGCACTTAATGACCGAGAAAGACGGGTTGTGCTTGACCGGCATAGAGCTAGAACACGTCAAACCCATCCTGATCTCTACAAACCAGAAACACAACAACCTACTAACACTCTCAGAGAAGCCGAAATGGAAGCTCGGGCTCGTCAGGCTGGCGTTCCTTATGACCCTGAAAAATATGATTACCGTGTGAATGAAAAAGGTCAGTTACAACGCAAACTAAAGGGTAAATAATGTCTGAATGGGAAACCGTAGACAAGTGGGAAACGGTTGATAAGTGGGAAACTGTAGGTGAGCGTGGGCTCGTTGGCCGTGCTTATGATCAA
>Ga0137426_1000058_pt1 | contig 25967 bp, 37 predicted proteins | sample EasRivERMZT660_2_FD_102308 | JGI IMG/M metagenome (GOLD analysis project Ga0137426, IMG submission 102308) | Soil microbial communities from meander-bound floodplain in the East River, Colorado, USA - East River MetaG ERMZT660_2 | ecosystem: Environmental > Terrestrial > Soil > Floodplain ...
GGAGATCCGTCATCGAGGCGGCGGAGTCCGCCTGCAGGCCGTAGACCTCGAGCGAGTCGGTCGTCATCTCGACCGCCTCGGCGAGATCCACTCCGGCGATCGTCGCGAGCTTCAGGACGGACGGCGTCTGCTGCTGGATCGAGAGGACGTCCTCGCCCTTCGCCGCGAGGAGCTCCATCGCCTCGGCCGCACCGAGGAGCGTGTGCGTCGGGCCGGCGAGCGAGTCCGCTTGCGCGCGCAGCGCCGCCATCTCCTCGGCCGAGGCGCCGGTTGCGGCGGCGACGCGGTTCAGCGACTTCTGGAACGTGATCCCCGTCCGCGCGCTCGCGACCCCGAGGGCCGTCAGAGGCACCGTCAGGCCGAGCGTCAGGCTCTTCCCGACCCTCGAGATCCTGGCACCCCAGCGCGACGTCGCGCCACCCATCTTCGCGAGGACCGCCGAGAAGCGGTCGACCGCGACGATCGGGACCTTGATCGGGAAGGTTGCGGCCATGGGGTCAGGAGAGCCGGCGCGTGCGCCACGCCCTCGCGCGCGCGAGGGCGAGCCCTTCGAGCTCGGCGAGCCACCAGCGTAATTCGTCGGCCCCGAGTTCTTCTAGGACCTGAGGCGTCCAGTGGAACTCGCTCGCGAGGGTCACCCAGGCCCGCGCGTAGTCGGGCGGGTAGCCCCGAAAAAACACTGGGCCACCCCCAGCACCCGGTTCAGGTCCTCACACTCGAGCTCGTCGAAGAGCTCGGGCCGGAGACCGGTCAGGCCCTCGACGAGCTTCGGCAACAGCTTCGTCTCGAGGTGGTTCGGGAGCTTGCGCACGAGCTTTCCCGTGATCGGCTGGAAGGTGATCGAGGAGACGGCCTCGACCCCCACGCGAAGCACCTTCGCGAGCTCGAGGGTGTAGGGGGATGGGATCTCGGGCCACGGCCGGCGCGCCTCACCATCGAGGCTCGCACCGACCGCGGGCAGTTCGAAGATCGGCCAGAGGAGCCTCATCGTCGCGTCGATCACGGCGAGGAGGTCCCCGCCCTGGAGCTGGTCGAGGACCGAGTCCGGAAGCCCGGAGAGGAGCCCAGCGACGCGCAGGAGCGCCTCGTGGGTTTCCCAGGAACTCGGGGCCGCGCGCACGTGCTTGCCCTTCAGGAGCCCGAGCGTGACCTCCTGGAGCGTCTGGCCGCCGTGCTGGACCGCGTGCTCGAGGCGCACGACCTGGCTCGTGCGCGCGCGGTGCTCGGGCGAGATCAGCCAGCCCTCGCCTAAGAGCTCCTGAATCGTGGGCGTGGGCGTCTTCTGTTCGCTCATGGGTCCGGGTCCTCCGGGGCCGGCTGCAGGCCCCGCCGTCTCGAGTGGTGGCGCGCGAGGGCACTCTACTCGGAGCCCGCGCCGCCGTCACCCTCGGGCGGGCTTCAGGACGCGCCGCGCGATCCCGGTCCGGGCGGAGTTCCAGAAGAGGCGTCGCGGGCCGGCGGCATGCCCGAGGAACTTGTCCACGTTCGAGACGACCTCCGGGATCGAGACCGGCGGCACCGCCACAGAACCTCGATCGGAGACGAGGCTCGCCCACGCCGTGAGCGAAAGCGGGGTGTCTCCGACCAGGAACCAGCTCGCGGGCGGATCCGGGCTGTGAAAGCGATTCAGGGTCGAGGTGATCGCTCGGGCCGAGTCTTCGCGCTCGTGCTGGACGAGTGGGCCGCCGAGGTTCTGGAGTCCGTTCCCGGAAAGCACCACGCGCTCGAGCCGCGTCCCCTCGACCCGCACCGAACCGCCCCAGTCGATCCAGTCGTTCGAGTCGAGGACGAGGTCCCGGATCCAGCTCTCGCTTCCGCCGTCCCCGACGTGCTTCCCGTCGATGACGAGCATCTGCGGCGCGCTGCCGCCGCGCGAGCGCGCGGCGAGGTTCCGGTTCACGAGGCCCGAGGACACGTTCGAGACCCATAGCGCGATCCCGCGCGGGGTCGCGGCATCGATGTCGCGTCCCTCGAGGAACACGTTCTCCGAGACGAAGCACGGGACACCCTCGGCCTCCGGCGCGTTGCCGCCGCCCACGAGGCAGTGGATCGGGTTCCGGAGGAAGAGGTTCCCCTCGACGAGCCCACCACACCGGAGCTGGAGACCGTGCGAACTCGCGTCGGCGATCAGGTTCCCGACGACCTGGACCTCCGTGCAACCGTTGTCGATGTAGAGGTTGTGCGAGAAGATGTCCGCGCCGCCAGTGTCCGGGAGGAAGCGACTCCAGCCGTTGTGCGTGAAGACGCAGTCGCGGATCGAGAGCCCGTCCACGCCCCAGGCGTAGAGCCCCTGGGGATGCCCACCGCCGGCCTCGTGCACCGTGGCCGCGTCGGCCACTAGACAGCGCCGGATCCGCACGTTCCGGAGTCGGCCGCCCCAACCCTGCAGAACGAGGTTTGTCGAGTAGCCGCGAAGTCCGCAGTCATCGATCAGGAGATGCGAGCCCGGCTGCAGGAATTGCAGCCCCACGCACTCGCCGCGGCCGTCATAGGCCCCCGGGATGAAGTCGATCCCGATCAGGGCGAGGTAGTCGATCGTCTCGGGCGATCCACCGCCCCCGTTCGTCCACATGGCCCCGCTCCGCCCCGTGTCGACGATAGGCCGCTCGCCCACTCCGTAGCTCGAGAGGACCATTCGGTCCGTGCTCGAGCTGCCCGACTTCTTCCACTGGCCGAGCGTCTCGCCGCGGAAGATGTCCCCGCGCTTCAGGAGGAGCCAGTCCGGCGCGCCGTGGCGCAGCATGGCGGCGCCGGCCGCGATCGTGCGCTTCGGCGTGCTTGGGGTCCGGCCGTCGTTCCCGTCCGATCCGCTCGACGCGGATACGTAGACGGCAAGGCCCTGCGGAGCCTTCTCCACCAAGCTCGTTCCCCCCCCCTAGCCCTTGCCGCGCGCGCGCGCGGCCGCTTCGTCCGACGCCTTGACCGCCGCGGGCACCCCGCCGCGCGCCGGCGTCAGGATCCCGATCTCGACGCGATGGTGCGGGCTCACGATCAGGGCCAGGGGATCGAAGCCGGAGCTCCCATCCGGTGGCGGGTAGACCCTGAAGGCCAGGTGCTCGACCGCCTCGAGGACGACCTCGTCCGGATCCCCGACACGCTTCCAGCCGCACGGCGAACACCGCGCTATGAAGACCACTTTCCGCGCCATGGGAACGCGCCGATCAGGCCGCGGCGGGGTTCGAGATGTCGCAGGAGAGCCCCTCGAAGCGGGCCCCCATGTTGCCTTCCTCGGTCGAGGCCGTGCCCTCGCCCGCGAACCAGGCGTTGCGGAGCACGATCACGTGGCCTGAGGGAAGCTCGAGCGTGACCGTCGCGTCGCGCGTGTTCTTGATCGCGCGGAGGTCGAGCCCAGGGGTGACCCGGATCTCGCCCTCGATGAAGGGGATCGCGGGGAGCTCCTGGAACCCGTGCACGCGGTCGTGCCCGACCATGCCCGTCTTGATGGCCGTGCCGTCGTTCCAGTCGAAGGAACCGACAGCGTCGAGGCGCGTGCCGTTCACTGCGATCGAGATCAGTCCGCCGACTCTGCCCATGGTGGATCTCCTACTGCAGGAACCGGAGGGACACGCCAGCGATCAGGAGCTGGTTCACGAGGTCGGGCGGGAGGAGGATGTCGATCCGGTTCCGATCGGTGACGCTGCGCTCGACGATCAGGTCCTGCTCGAACTGCTCGAAGCCCTCGACGAGCGCGCGCTCCTCCCACTGCCGGAAGACCCCGAGCGCCCACGCGCGCACGACACTCGGCGTGACGACCGCCTGGCCGGCGCCGAACTTCGTGCCATCGCTCGCGAGCTTGAAGCGCGGAAACGTGTTGAGGAACTGCCGCCGAAAATCGAAGCGCAGGAAGGAGAGCGTCGCGAGCGTGTTGAAGTCGAGGAAGGCGGTCGAGACGACGCCCTGCTCGTTGACGCGGTTCGAGGTGATCAGGCGCTCGACGCGCACGACTCCGAGCTCGTCCGTGATCACTGTCGCGATGCCGTTCTTCAGGAGCAGGTCGCGCTCGGTGAAGGTGAACCGGTCGCCCGGGTCGTTCCCGAGGATCCCGACGAGCTCTAGCGTCTGGAACGGGCGCGCCGGATCAGCCTGCGCGAACTTCGCGGCGAGGCCCGTCACGCTCGCGGCGACCTCCCACGGCGAGGAGAGGTAGTTCTTGAAGCCGAGGACCGTGGTGTGGCGGCCGTTCAGGCTGGCCCCGAAGGAGACCAGATTCGAGTGCGTGTCGTCGTTCGCGAAGAAGGCGTGCCCGTCCTTCTGCTCGATCGGGCCGAAGCGGTCGGCGAGTTCGGAGTTCCAGAGGCCGATCGTGGTCGTGTCCGTGAGGCCCACGGCGATGGTGTGGAACTGCAGGTCCCCCATCGCCGCGATTGCGTTCGCGAACGAGGGATCGGTCGCGCCCACGACGGCGGAGACGATGACGACCGTGAAGCCCGACGGCGTCTCCTCGCCGAGGTTGTGGTTCAACCGGACGTCGATCGCGTTGCCCTGCGTGCCCTTGTTCCTCGCGGTCAGGGTGACGACGTTCGCGACCGCGGCCGCGGTGACGGGCAGCTCCGAAGCGAAGGCGCTCGCGGCGATCGCGGCCGAGATGTTCGTCGCGATCGCGTTCTGCACGTCGCCCGAGATCACGGGGACCACCATCCGGCGGCCGGCGATGTAGAGGAAGATCGAGCCGTTCTCGGTCGCCGTGCCCGTCACGGTCACGGTGTAGGTCGCGGCCACGGAGCCGACGCCGTCGTCGACGCCGATGAACCACGCCTCGGTGACGCGGTTCGCGGCGAAGAACGCCTGCGCCATGTTGTGCACGATCGAACCGCGCCCGAAGGCCTCGCCCACCTGGTCGGCGCTCGTCGCCTGAAGTAGCGTGTTCTCGGGGATGAGGCCCGCCGTCAGGCGCTGCCCGACGACGAGCGCGCGGTACTCCTGGATCGCTGGCCCGATGCCGGCGAGCGAGGGATCGATCTCGACGAACACGAACGGGACCCGGGCCGTGGTGGGTACGTCCTGGAAGTTCACGACCATGGGCTAGACCTCTCGGGGCGTCTCGGGTCTCTCTTGGGGCAGCGCTCGCGTGCGCGCGCGGGGAGTTTCCTCGTCGGCGCGGACCGCGCGCGTGCGCACGGAACCCTCGGCGATGCGCCGGCGCCAGTAGGACGAGGGCGGAACCTCGGCGCCTTCCGGCGGCAGGAAGACCCCGCCGCGCTCCGGTTGCGGAACCTTCAGATCGCGCGAGGCCGGGGTCACGTGCACTCGTTCCATGGCGCTCGACCCTACCCCCCGCCGGTCGCTATTTCATCCCGCGCTTCGATCACGCCATCGGGGAAGGGGAAATCCCATCGCACGGTCGCCCCGTCGAGAGGCACGATCTCGGCCACCGTCGAGGGGTCGACCTGGGTCTCGTAGGTGACGAGGAAGACCACCCGCGCGGAGGCGAGCAGCGCCCGGCCCTGGTTGTCGAAGCCGATCTCGACCCGCTCGAGCCCGCTCTTCGAGGGGTTCCCGCCGACCTCCTCGGAGTCCTCCGCGGTCTCGACGCGCACGTGCGGAAGGTTCGGGAGCATGGCCTCGACCAGGATCTCGACCTGGCCGCAGAGGTCGTCCATGAGGTCCTCGCGCCGCTGGCCGGTCGTTTCCTCCTCGATCCAGACCGCGACGGCGAGCTCGAGGTCGCGGGAGTAGATCCGCCCGGAGTCGGCGCGCCCGGAGGTCGTCGCGACGTCCGATAGCGCGTGCACGTAGAGCGCGGCGGGCCCCTCGACCGAGGGCCTGAAGTTCTCGGGCGCGCCGTCCCCGACGTTCGTTCCTGCGAACGTGCGCCCCATGAGGCCCTGCACGATCGCTTTTCGGATTGCCTTGCGCTGGAGCGTCACGGCGAGGCGGGCGCGCGCGGCCGGCGCAGGCGGAGGCGTACCAGCCCCTCGCCGTCCGGCTCGTGGTCGACGATCTCGAAGCTCGTCACACCGCTCGTCGAGTCGAGCGGGTCGCCCTCGAGCGGGCGTCTGATCAGGAACCGCCAGGCCTTCGCGGGTGGGTAGCTCGGGAGCTCCGAGATCGCGACGTCGGCTCTGATCTCCCGCGTCGAGGCGGACACGTTGAGATCCGACACGACCTCGAGCCAGGGGTCGAGGAAGATCGCCCGCACGTCGACCGGACCCGTGCCCGGGTCGACCTGCGTCGTGTAGAGGCTCGCCTCGTCGCGCTCCGCGAACTCGTCGAGGCACGTGTCCTGGACGTCTGAAGCGAGGTGTCGCCAGGACATGGGAGGAGCCGGCCGGGCGGCCGGACTAGATCACGGTGACGGCGACCTTGTCGAGGATCACGTCGGCGTAGGTGTCGGCCGCGAGGCGCGCGGTCTCGATCGTCCCGATCATGAAGCGGCCGGCCGCGGTGGCGTTCCGGACCGTCTTGGTGGCGTCGCCCCAGAAGGCCTTCTCGCCCCCGGTGACGGCCTCGCCCGCGTGCTCCGCGAGGCGGTAGCAGCCGCCGCGCGCGCCCACGGTGCGCACCCCGGCCGCGACCGTGTTCACGGCGACCACGACCATGGCGCCGATGATGTAGACCTGTCCCGACACCGTCCCGCCCACGGGCGCGGTGAACTCGACGGTGTCGGCCTGGTGCTGGAAGTTCTTCATGGCTCGTGGCTCGTTCTCTTGGTGGTTCGGTGTTCGGTGGACGGGGGATCGGTTGGACTAGACCGTGCCCTCGTTCTTGTAGAGGCCGCGGAAGTCGGTGGGCGCGGTGCCGACGTCCATGCGCACCTTGATGTCGACGCCGTCGCGCTCGAAGCCCTGGCGCGTCTCTACCATCGGACCGTCCTCGCCCTGCAGGAACGCGACCTCGATCGTGTCCTGCATCGAGGGATCGGACATGCCGTAGTAGGCGAGGGCCGAGGACGCGGAGAGGCGGGGCTCCGCCATGACGCTGCGGAAGATCCCCTGGAAGGGGTTCACGCTGCCGACCAGGGCCGGCTGGATCAGGCTCGTGAGCTGCTGGGCCGCCGTCTCGAGCTCGGCCGGCACGCGGAGGTGCTCGATCGCGACGCCCATGAAGAACGCCGTATTCTCGGGACCGGCGAGGCCCGGATCGATGCTCGTCTGTAGGCGCGCCTTCGTGCGCAGGTTCGAGAGCGACGCGATCCCGGCCGCGGCAAGGCCGTTGCCGGCGCCCGTGACGAGGTTCTTGTGGGTCGCGTGGAAGATCGCGAGGCCGTCCGCCATGACGGTGTTTCCGGTCAGGTGGGCGTAGACGAGGTCCGCGATGAGCTGCATCGCGGAGGCGCCGTACTGGCCGGAGATCCTGGCGAAGGCGTTCAGGTCGTCGTTGATCATCGCTTCGCGCGTCAGGGAGACGATCCGCCCCCACTTCGCGAGGATGATCGGCTCCGACTGCTCGCCGATCGTCCCGTAGATGTATTCCGCGCCCTCGCGGACCTGGAGCAGGCGCGGCGAGGCGCCGAGCTGGACGCGGGTCGCTTGCTTGTAGTCGGCGAGGCTGCCGCGCGAGGTCCACTGCGCCCACGTGTTCGGGGCGAGCTCGAAGCGCCCGCGCAGGATCTTCGAGACGATGTTCGCGAGGATCCCGGGGAAGTCGCTCGTGGAGTGCCCGAGGCCGATCGACCCCACCGAACGCTGCTCGTCCTGGATGCGCGGGCGAAGGATCGCACCCGCGCGCTCGAGCTTCGGCATCCGCGCGAGCGTGCGCACGTTGAACACGTTCGCGACGAACTCCTCTCCGACCTCGAGCAGAGAGCGGTGGACGAAGGGGTTCCCCTGCAGCCGCGCGCGGAGCTTCGCCGGCGAGACCGCACCGCGCTCGTCCCGGATGCCGTCGATGAACTCCTCTTGCCGGGCACGGAAGAGGAGCGCGTCCTCGACTGCGCGCGTGAGCGTGGCGCCCTCCTCCCCACCGACGCGCGCGAGGCCGTCGATCGGCGGCGCGTCCGGGCTGCCGGACATGCGCTCGAGGATGCGCGAGCTCGCCGCGTCCGGAGACACGCGCCGGTCGTCGAGCATGCCCGTGGCGAAGGGGTCGTCGTTCGGGAGGCGCGCCGCGCGGAGGCGCTCGCGGATCGAGCGCTGGCGATCACGCTCGCCGTCCGCACCGCGCTCGTCCGACGTGGCCGGCTGCCCGGCCGCGGTCGGAACCACGGGCTGGGCGGCCGCCGGAACGGTAGCGGGCGCCGGGGTCGCGGCGCGCTGCGTCGCGGCGCGGGCTTCCGCGGCCGCGCGCTCCTCCGTGGTGGTCAGGCCCGAGGGCTGGTTCGGGGTCGTGGGAGCGTTCGGCTGGTTCGGATCGGTGGGCGGCATGGGTTCTTCCTGGCTCCTGGAGAGGATGACGATCGTCGTCCGCCCCGGTTCTTCGTCTTCTGGTAGGTGGCGCACGTGCGCGCCGGCGTCGGCGCCGACGGAGATGATCGAGACCTCGCGCGTTTCCCAGTCGATGGCCTCGAGCTGGCGGCGCGGATCGCCCTTCTTCGTGACGTCCCGAACCTGGAAGGTCCGGTAGCCGATCGACGTGTTGACTAGGATCCCGTCGCGCACGTCCTGCACGAGGCCGCGGTGCTCGTCGCGCCTGGAGAGGCGCGCTGTGAGCGTGAGTCTGCGCACGTCTCGCTGCCAGACCGGATCGGACAGGATTCCGAAGACCTGGCGGACGTCGCTGAGATCGTGGTCGAGGAGGAGGTTGACCCGCCCGGAGTTCAGGCGCTCGTCCCGGTGGGCGCCGGTCGCGAATGAGAGCAGCTCGTCGAACTCCTCGAGGCCTCCGTCGAAGAACCCGAGGCGCCTGACGGCTGCTCCGGCGCTCGCCACGATCTGAACCGTGGCGTTTCCGCCATCCGCTAGGCGGAAGGTCTCGGGCTGGAAGGCGGCTCGGATCTCGAGCCGCTCGCGGAGCACGAGTTCCTTCTTCGGGACGAGCAGGGAGGGCGGCACGCCGTAGCGATAGTCCGGGCCCGCCCCGGTTGTTTCAAGGGGTGCGCCCGTTGAGGCGCTCCCGCTCGAGCACCTGGTCGAGGTCGCCGGCGCGGTGCAGGAGCTTCTCGAGCAGGGCGCGGTCCGACCCGTTCGAGGCGTTCACGCTCTCGATCTTCCCGGGGTCGTCCGTCTCCCCGTCGGTCGAGAGGACGAGCTTCAGGCCACGGGCGAGGGCGAGGTCCCGGGCGAGCTCGTCGAGGACCTCCTCCGCGTCCCGGCCGAGGGAGTGCACGACCTGGCGGAGGCTCATGAACCCGGCCCGGACCTGCGCGATCGTCGCCTCGACCTCCGTGCGGGGGTCGATCATCTCCTGCCGGGGGGGGATCCACACCCAGGAGAGACCCTCGATCTCCTCCTCCGTGGCGAGCCCGGCGATCACGAGCGCCTCGAGCCACCACCGCAGCGACGGCTCGCAGAAGTGCGGCACGACGATGTGCGAACGCCAGCGCGCGAGGTCGCGCCGGTAGACGATGTGGGCCATGCGGCCGGTCGTGAAGTTCGAGCCGGAGAAGTCGCCCGTCAGGCTCTCGTACGTGGTGCCGTAGCCCTTGGCGATCCCGAGGAGCTGGGCGCGGACGAAGTCCTTGTAGCCCTCGTTCTGCGGCACGGTCGGGAACGTGATCGTCTTCCCGGGCGGCAGGAACTCGATCGTCCCGGGCTCGAGCTCGTCGGACACCTGTCCCTTGTCGTTCTTGATCGGGGGCTGTCCCTCGGTGCCAATCCCGTCCTCGAACCCGGCCTCGGCCGAGAGGTCGTGCACGAAGGCCGAGAACGCGGTCGCGACGACCATGCGCACCGCCTCGTTGTCCTCGTAGCTGTCGAGCTCCTTCAGCCGCAGGATGCAAGGGGAACCCCACGGCACCCCGCGCACCTGGCCGAGGCGGTCCTCTCGGTACACGTCGAGGATCTCCGAGGCCCGCACGAACACGCTCTCGGCGGTCAGTCCACCGCCGCTCCAGAGCATGTCGCCCGGGTGGGAGCGGAAGAGCCAGTAGCCGGTCAGCCGCCCGAAGGCGTTGAAGGCCTTTCCCTGCAGGGTGCGGTTCCCGCGTTCGTCGAAGAGCCCGTCCTTCTGCGTGTCGATGAAGTCGCCCTCTAGCGCCTGGAGCTGCAGCGGGCAGGGGAGGTCGTCCTCGAGGCGCCGGAAGCGCCGGCGCACCAGGGCCTGCCCGCCCGAGATCATCGATTGAGCGACGGCCGCCTGCATGGCGCCGTGGGTGTTCCTGCCGCCGGCGTCGCACTTCGGAGACTCGGCCCACTCCTTCCAGAGCTCCCGGAACTTGCGCTCGAGGTCCTCCGTCTTGTGGTCGAACTTCGGCCGGATCCCGTCCCCCACCAGGTTCGAGACGAGGTCGCGCACGGCCGCGAGCGCCCATGGATTGTTCCTCTCGAGGTCGCGGCACCGCGCGCGGAGGTCGTGCAGGGCGCCGCGCGTGGCGGACACGGGCGAGGTGTCGGGCGAGAGCCAGCCCTGCGTGCGGCGGCCGCGGTCCGCGCCCTCGAAGCGCCGGACGCGGTCCATGCCCTTGCGGAGGATGTCGAGGCGCGCCCGCGCGCCCGCGCGCTTGAGCGCCCAGCGCGGCGCGATGCCCTCGATCAGGGTATCGACGAGGCTCATCGGAAGAACCACCCCCGCTCGCTCCGGTCGATCGAGCCCGGCTGGGTCCCCTTGTTACTGGCGGCGACGCGGCGGATCGGGCCCTTGTTCAGCCCGAGGGCGGCGAGGATCTGATTCCGGATCGCGAACATCTCGTCGAGGCTACGGTAGGTGACGCTCTTCCCGTCCCCATAGGTGACCCGGAGCGCGCCGCTCCGGATCGCGCGCTCGATGCGCGTCAGGTCTCCGATCGTCCACGTGCTCGATGCCATCGACTGCTACGCTCGGGTGTTCGGGTGGGTCTCGGGTTCTTCTGGTCGGCGGGGGCCGCGCGCACGACGCGCGCGGCCATGACGCGCCGGACCTGCTTCCAATCATCCGCCTGCCACCTGTCCATTCCAAGGAGGTAGGCCGCCGCGCGCGAATACACCCGGCAGTCGAGGGGCTCGTTCCGCTCGTACTTCTTTTCCCAGTCGTGCAGGGTCCGGCCGCTCTTGATGCGCCGGCGCACCAGCACCTCGGCCGTCAGGCCCTTGAAGTAGTCCGGCCCGTAGCTCGGGAAGTGGCAGTAGCCGACCGGGAACCGGTGCCCCGGGTCGACCGGCGGCCGCCCGTGGAGCCAGCCGTAGAGCTGCTCCTTCGCTATCCCGGTGTCGACGTTCCAGACGCGGGCCCCGCGCTGGACCCGGCGGCCGCCCACGTGCACCTCGACGTAGGTCGGGAGGCCCACGAGCTGGGCGGTGCCCACCCGCCCGCGGATGCCGAAGACCCGCCGCGAGCGGCCGAACCGGCGGAGCCAGTTGTATACGGTCTGGCTCGCGAACCCGGAGTCGACCGCCATCGCCGAGAGGCGCAATGGCTGGCCCCCGTCGGCGTGCGGCCACTCGCGCTCGAGCAGCCGGTCGAGCTCGCGCCATGGCGCCTCTTCGTGCTCGGTCGAGCCGGGGAAGACCAGGTACTCGACGGACCAGCTCTCGAAATCCTGCGCCCAGCCCTGGATCTCGACCTCGATTCGGTCGGCTTGGACGTCGGCGCCGGCTGTCAGGAGCAGTCCCCCGCGCGGCACGGTGCCCGTGGGGTAGGCCTCGCGGCGCTCGTACAGGAGCCGCCATTCGGGCGCGTCGCCCTTCTCCTTCCAGGTCTCGCCGAGGTCGTGATTGACCCAGACGCGGAGCTTCTCCGGGTTCCCCTGCGCCTCGATGTGGCGCGCGGCGGAGGTCGACCAGGAGTAGAACCCGAACGGCGAATAGAGCGCGGAGAGGTGATAGCCGCGGTAGAGGTCTCCGCGACGCGGGTCCTCCGGGATCCACTGACCCGCGGCGAGCATCTGCGTTTTCTCGTTCTCCTCGATCGCCTTCCCGCAGTGCTCGCACTCGAGCCAGGCGTGGCGCTTCCCGTTCCGAAGGTCGGCGGCGACGTCGAGGCGGTCCTCGTCGTCGCCCATCTCCCAGCGGATCCGCTTCCACTCGATGCGCTGAAACGCGGCGCAGTGCGGGCAGGGCACGTGGTAGTAGCGCCGGTCCGTTTGCTTGAACGCGAAGGCGATCCTCGAGCGCCCCTCGACGGTCGGGGTCGAGACCTTGTAGATCTTCCGGCTCGACTCGTACGACCGCGTGCCGCGCTCGGCGAGGTCCTCGGGATCGCCCTCGCCCTCGAGGCTCTGCGGGAAGCCGTCGAGCTCGTCGAGCGCGAGATAGCGCACGGGCATCGAACGCAGGGACGGCGCGCTGCCGGCGCTCGAGAGCACGAGCATGCCGCCCGGGAAGACCTTCATGAGGGTCGTGTTCCCGGGGTCGCGGCTCTTCTTCGCCTTCACCTTCGCACGCAACGACGGCGAGTCCTCGAGCAGCGGGTCGAGGGTCTGGCGCGACTTCCTCTTGTTGATGTCTCCGGTCGGGAGAACGGCCATGAACGGACCCGGAGCGTGGTCGATCACGTATCCGACGAAGTTGTTCAGGACCTCGGTGCCGCCGACCTGCGCGCCCTTCACGAGGACCACCACCTGGACCGGGCTCGTGGTCGAGAGGCAGTCCATGATCTCGCGCAGGTAGGGGAAGCGGCTCGTGCGCCACTGCCCCGTTTCCTTACTCGAGCGTGAGGAGAGGAAGCGATTCCTGTCCGCCCACTCGCTCACGGTCAGGCGCGGCTCGGGCTTGATGCCGCGGCGGAACGCGGCGAGGAACGTGCGTTCCGATTCCTGCGCTAGGTCGAGCTCGTCGAGGAGGGGCGCCATGGCGGCCGGCCGTTCTAACAAAGGAAGGAGGGGCCCCCACGGGCCCCTCCTTCGTCTTCACCCGCTGGGGCGGGTTCTAGCGCCGGCGGGCGGCGCTTTCGGGCGTCGGGCCCGGTTCGCTGTTCGCGGCCACGGCGGCGGCGAGGGCGTTCCGATCGGTCTCGAGCGCGGCCTCGAGCTCGGTGAAGGGCGCGAGCTCGAGCTCGGTCGCGCCGTTCGCGAGGGCGGTCTGCACCGCGGCGTCGAGGCGCGCGGCGAATCCGTTGATCAGGGTCACGGCGGAGGCGATCACGCCGCGGGTCTGGGTGATCTCGTCGGCGAGCGGGCCGAGGATGGGGTTCGTCATTTCTGAGTTCCTTCTTCGTGTTGTGCCGCGAGGGCGGCGTCGAGAGTCTTGCGGGATGCTCTGAGGTCCTGCGTCAGGGCGCGCGCTTCGACGCGCATCGCCTGGACCTCCTCCACCGAGGCGCCGAGGAGGTGGCACTCGATACGAGCGAGGGTGTCCTGGATCGCCGCGGCCTCGCGCGCGATGTGCTCGAGCGCGCGCGCTTGGCGCACCGCGGGGTCGCCGTGCTCGTGGTGCCTGTGTTCCATGGGGCCCGAGTCTCGGATCCCGGGCTGTGCGAGGCAAGCCCCAAAACTACCGACTCTGGGCAGGAGAAGACCCGTTCATGGGCTCCGGCTCAACGCTCGTCGCGGCGCGCGATGAGATTGTGATCCCGGCGCGGTCGTAGTAGGGCTTCATGCGTCCTCGTCCTCTCGCGCTTCCTTCGTCCTCGTGACCTCGCGGAACTCCTTCGACTTCGCGAAGGAGTCGAGCGCGTGCGCGAGTTCCTCGGTCAAGAGGCGGTGTACGTCCTGGATCTCCTTCGCCGCGTGGATCTCCGAGGCGAGGCGATCCGGGATCGCCATCAGGCGCTCGCGCAGGTCGCGCGCAATCTGAAAGGCCGCGCGCGTCACGGCGCCGCGGTCGATCAGGTTCCCGCGGCGCGAGTCGAGCTCGAGCTGCTTCAGCTCAGTATCCACCTGGATCCGGATGGCGCTCGAGCGCGCGTGCGACATCGCCTCTTCGCGCTGCTCCTCGTCGAACAGGTTCCCGGTCCTAGCCGGGCGGCCGCCGGCCTTCGTCTTCGGAACCTTCGATGGGTCCGTCCACGTCTTCCATTCCTTGTCGGCCGCGACTGGCTCGATCCGCCAGTATCCCGCGTCGTTCTTCGAGACGCTCTCCTTCAGCCGTCCAGCGGAGATCGCCCGCATGACGGCCTGACGGGTGAGCTTTCGGCGATCGCCATAGCCCTTAGGGGAGAGGAGTCCAGTCACTCGAAGCGCAGTAACCAGGCAGAACCCCAGGAGATCGTGCTCGAGACGATCGCGGCATGCGAGAAGAACGGGAACCCACCGGAGCGGTTGAAGATGAACGGTCGCTCGTGCGCGCGGTGGCCGAAGCTAACGAGGCAGCCGGCCGCGAGGCCTTGGAAGGTCGGGAAGGTGACGTCGTCCGCGTCGATGCACGCCCGCAGCGGTGGTCTCCCCCACGGCCGGTCCGTCGGCCACCACGACCAGGTGACATTGGAGAGCTCGGCCGGATCGGTGATCGCGTCGAATCTGTCCGGCAGTTCAGAGAGCTCGCGCCACTCGCAACCGTCTGGTTTGGAGAGCTCCTCCTCGTAGAGCTGCTCGACCTGGTGCCGCTCTCCGAGCAGTCGCACGCGGAGGGGAGTCTCCGGGTTTAGCTGGCCGAAGCGGATGGCGCTGCACGCCTGCGGGAACACGACGACTCGATGCCACTCCGGGTCCTGCTCGAGTGCCGTCAGGCGTCGTCCGAGCGACTCGAGTTCTACGCGGCTCTCGGCCTCCGCCGTTTGCTCGTCGAGCCGCCTCTTGAGCATCGGGGAGAGGGGCATGCCGAGAGCGGCGAGGAACTGTCGGCGCGATGTTTCCACGGCTGGGGCCGAGATTGTGCCCGGAAGTTCGTTCTTGTGGGGGGGTGCAACGCATTCAGGGTGCACCCTGACTATTTTTCTTGCGGGGTATCGCGTCACCCCCCATTTTCACCCTGAAAAGGGGACCCGCGGCAAATCCTTCATGGAAAGGTCTTCCTGGTGGGAAGGCCTTTCCTGCCTCGCCGGCAGCGAAGCAATGGCTTGTGGTGGTGGGAAGAGGATGCACCGTGCCCTTGTGGTCAGGGGGCGGTCTCGTACGGATCGAGCCCGTCGTCGTCGTCCTCGTCCTCGGTCCATCGCGCATTGGCGCCTGCGGGGTCGACCAGGTCCTTGAGCTCTCTCGCCGCGTCCTCGAGCGCGGCCCGCCACGTGTTCCCTGCGCCGTAGAACGGCTGGGGATCGGCCGCGCCAACGACGTAGCGGAGGCCCTCCGTTGCTGGATTCCTGACCCTGAGCGCGAAGGCCGTCGCCCCGAAGCGATGCCGCACCCTCACCCGCACGATGCTCCGCATGACGCGCTGCAGCATGCCAATGGGTAGCCCGCGCTCGGCGTCGCGCGCATCCTCGAGGTGCCTGGGGGTGAACAAGGGGTGTCGTCCTTGGCGCCCACGGTAGCACCCCCCTACAATCCCGGACATGGAGCATCCGACTGGCGTGCGGGTTCGCGGGGACGCGGCCGGGGACAGATCGAAGCACGTGCAGGACACGAACGCGGTTGGCCACGTCGGCGAGCACGTGTTCTACCACTCGCCAGCGGTGCGCCCGCGCGCGGCCTTGATCGCGAACGTGGACAACGCCGGCGGCCCGGTCGACCTGGTCGTCTTCTGTCAGGGCCGCTCGTTCGAGGCGCGCGAGCGCTGGGCCAGCGGGTTCGGGGTGGTGGGGTTCCGAGGGTTGATCGAGCACGCCTCGGTGGCGCGGGAGCGCAAGCTCGCGAACTGGTGGAGCCATGTGCGCGAGGATTGCGAAGACGGGCTCGACATAGGATCATCGCCCTCGTGAGCTTCCTGCAGGTCTACCCCCAAGATCCCGAAGAGCCGGACGGCGAGAAGCTGCGCGTCTGGAGCGGCCCTGAGGCCGCGTGGGTTCTCGAGGACGCGACGGACGAGCAGGTCCTCGAGCTCCTCGAGGAGGTCGCCGTCGACCGCGCGCGCTCGGCCGGCCTCAAGGCGATCGTGCGCGCTCGAACCGAGAACCCGGCCGTGCCGGGCTAGCGCGCCGTCCGGATCGCCTGCTCGAGCCGCGTGGTGAAGTTGCCCGGGAACCTCGCGACGACGACCGCGCGCACCTCGGCCTCGAGCGGCCATCGCGCCTTGATGCGCGCCCCGCGCACCAGGTGATAGAAGATCGAGAGGCCGGGCGGCGCCATCCGCACCCCGCGGACCACGATCACCCCCTCGGCGACCTTCCCCGCCTCGAGGCCTCGGCGCAGGCGCAGGGGTCGTGGCTTCAGGCTCTTCAGGATGCGCCCGCGTGCGCTACGCCGGACGATCCTCGTCGGGACGGCGACGCGGCCCAGATGCGCGCGTTTCGTGCCGCCCGTCACTTGCAGTGTCAGGAACCCTGCCCACGGCTGGGTATGCACGAGCGCCGTCGGCTCCGGGTCGCGCTTGTCGGCCGGCATGAACTGGACCGCGTTCCGGACGCTCTCGTTTCGCACCTTGAAGTGCTTCGGCATCCGCGATCGCACCTCGTCGCGGGCTTGACGCGCGGTGTCGGTCAGGCTCGCCGCGAGCGCGAACGGTAGCTGGCGGTCGGCGAGGGCCTCGAGCTCGCGGGCGAACTTCACGAGCCCGCGCGTGTCGACGTGGATCGCCGCGAGCTCGTGGGTCCCCTCCGCCACCTACTTCGGCGCGGCGAGCGGCGGCGGGCGCTTCTGCAGCACGGGAGTTCCGTCGGGCGCATCCCAGGACCAGAACGGACCGTGCACGAGACTCCGCGCGCCGTGCGGCACACGCTCGAGGCGCACCTCGCGGCTCCCCTGCACGGCCGGATCGCGCTCGATGGTGACGTCGACGCGCTCGGCGTCGGGACGGTTCGCCTTGAGCCACTCGGCGCGCGCGGGCGGGTCGAGCATGAGCAGCGTCGCGACGACGTCGTCCTCGAGCGCGACGTAGGAATCGCGCTCGCCCTCGTCCACCTCGCGTACGTCCTGAACGAGCTGGTGCGGATCGAGCGAGTTCACGGCCGGCACGACTGCCGCGCGCTGGCGGGCGGTGCTCCTCTCCGTCAGGACCTCGGGCATCGCGCGTGGCGGGTATACCGCGGTGACCGTCGCCTCGCGCGTGACGCTCGAGGGGCCGGGCGACTGTGAGTAGGTCACCTGGACGCGGTCGCCGATCTTCGGCTTCCGGAAGAGGGCGTGCTTCGGGGGGATGGTCGAGGTCCGCGGGCTCGGGTTCTCGGTCGACATGGCTCGTCGCCCCTCCTGGGGGCGTGGTTAGGGGGCGCTTCCGTTCTGCCGCGAGACTAGCGCGCCCGCCCAGTGAATCCAAAGCGCCGCGCCAAGGTCAGATGCCGGGCCGGTCTCTTCACTTCACGTGCTCCCACCAAGGGCCGAGGTTCAGAGGGCGCGCGCCGTGCGGCACTCGCTCGAGCGAAATCTGCCGCGCGCGCCGTGGGGCCGGCTCCACGACGAGGTCGAGCAGCAGCCCCGGGTGGATCTTCACTACGTGCGCCTCGAGGGCCGCCGCGATCGGACCGGGCGCGATCGAGCAGTGCACGACAACCAAGTCCCCGACGCGTGGGAGGCGACCCGTCCCTCTCGTCTTCGTGGGCGGGTTGACGGTTCCGGCCGTGGGCTCGAGGGTCCCGGCCGTGGGCTTGAAGAACGGGGCTTTCTCGGGCGCTCCCTCGGGCTTCTCGTCGCTCATGGGTGTCCTCGTCTGGTTCTACGGGTTGTCGGGGAATGCCCGACCCCGCCGTGATCCCATGGACGAGAGGACCGCGTGCGGGGCCGGGCCCAAAGGAGCGGGCGGATTCTATGCTCTCCAGCGAGAAACCCCGACCGTCCCCCCTGGGGCGGTCGGGGTCGGGAGGCCCGGGAAAGGCCCACCACTCGCGTTTCCGATCCTACACGGTCCGCGCGACGGATGCCCCCACCAATCGGCCGGCGGATCGACGCCTGGTGGTGGGTTTCGGGGGTGAGACCTTCTTCCCTCGCTGCCAGCCGCGGCCGGGCTTCTTCGTGCACACCTGACCTTCGAGGATCGCGTACTCCTCGAGCGGCGTCAGCATCCGGCCGGAGTTCCGACACGTGGCGGTCCCGGACGGCAGCGTCGGGCCGGCCGAGCCGTTGGCCGGGTTCGAGAACCCGGAGGCGTCGGTCGCGGTCGTCCAGACGTCGGGCGGAGGGGTCGGGTTCGGGGTGACGTCGATGTGGACGAGGCCGCCCTGACCATCGGACCAGTAGGAATCGTCGGGGCAGCCGGACCCGCCGGAACCGCCCCCACCCCCTGATCCGCCCCCCGACGAGACCCCCTGAGCGAGTGCGGCGGCGGCGAGGCCGAGCATGGCGAGGACTAGCAGGGCGTAGCGTCTGGTGCGGATCATGGGTTTTCTCCGATCACGGGTTGCGGTTTTTCACTGACACCAGGCGCGGAAGGCTCCGTGCAGCAGGCGCCAGTGGGCGTACCCGCTCGCGCGCTCGAGCTCGGCCATGAGCTCGTACTCGGCGGCGGTGAACGCCTCGCGCATCGACTCGCGGGCGAGCATCCCGGGCGAGCCGGGCGCATAGGTTTCGAGGTCGAGTGCGAGGAGCGGGATCTCGAGCGAGCAGACGCGGACGAGCCAGGCGCGCACGCGCTCGTCGGAGAACGCGCGCGCGCAGTCGGCGCGCGTGGGGAGCCCGCCGACCAGGCGCTCGAGCGTCTCGGGACCGCCGAGCACGTAGCCGCGCTCGGAGGGAAGCATCCCCGCGAGTTCGTCGCCCGTGAGCGCGAGGAAGCCCGCCTGGTTCCACCAGTCCGCCGTGCGCAGGTAGAGACCCTCCTCGGTCGGGAGCGTGGTCTCTTCCATGTCCTCGAGGACGGTCGGGTCCATGAACGCCAAGGCGAGAGCCTCGATCGCGCGGGCGTCGTCTCTGAGCTGGTGATCCGTCCAGTTGGCGCGCTCGAGCGCGGGCATCGATGGTGGAGAGGGTCGGGCTCCGGCTTGGCCCTCGAGGAAGCGGGGGCCGCTAGCGCGGGAGTTCATGGGAGTGACGCCGGCAGGGCCGGAGCCCGACTTTTCAATCCGCCTACGGCAGTAGGGGCGGCCGGCGACGAACGCCAGCAGGAGCACGAGCAGCAGGGATGTGCTGGGGAGGTGGTGTTTCACGCGCTCACGCCTCCTCGTCGACGATCAGAAGACCCATCGCTCTTGCGACCACGAGTTCCAGGGCCGTGCCTTTGGATAGCTCCCAGCCTGGCAACAGGTGCAGCTCTCGGCACTGAGCGAGTGCCGCGATGTCAGAGCGGACGAGCACCTCGAGCCCGAGGCCCGCCCTCGCCAAGCAGTCCGGGTCGGCGAGATCGAGCCCGTGTGCGCGCGCGATCTCCGCGGGATTGTGGACGACGGCCCCGCTCGCGCGCAGCTCGCGCGCCTTCTCGTCGAAGGCCGGTGCGTTGAACTCGGGGAGACCCGTCATCGGGCCAGCGATGTAACAGAGCCTCGGCATCGTGCTCATTCTGGGCGGGGTAGGTAGCGATCCAAGGCCGCGTGCACGTCGTCCTCGAGCTCGGGTTCGGCGACCACATCGCCCGTTGCTGGCCGCGAGATGCGGCGCGATCCGCGCGCGAGCGCGCTCACGCAACCGGCATGGAAGAGGTCGCGCGCTCCGCCGTGCTCGAGGAACTGGCGGAAGTACCGCGGGTGAACCACGCGGCCTCGGCCGTCGGTGACGGAGAGCACGATCACGGACAGTCCGGGCGTGGCGCGATCGATGTCGAGTCCCTGCACGTTCGAGACGTCGCCGAGGTCGACGATCCAGCGCAGGCCGAAGCACGCGAGCGAGACGACGGCGGAGAGGATCACGGCGTGCACCAGCGGTCTCCGCGCGGCGTCGTCTCCCACGCGTTGCGCTCCTCGCCCGCGGCTTGGTTCTTCGGCACCGGTCGAACGAGGCCCTCGCGCCGGAGGAGCGCGAGCGCCGGCTCGACGATGCGCGGGTCGAGGCCGAGGATCCGGACGAGGTCTGCAACGCCCAGCGGCTCGTCGGGATAGGAGCGAAGGCACGTGAGGATCGCGAGGGTGTGCGCGTCGAGGGTGGCCCCAAGCTCCTTCGTCGCTCCCGTGGTGGGCGTGGCCTTCTCGCGTTTCTTCCGGTGCAGCGCGGCGTCCGGGCAGTCGATGAAGTGCGCCTGACCGAGGTGGATCGTGCCACGCCCGGAACACACTGCACAGACCGGATGCTTCGCGTTCGGGAGGAGCTCCTGCAGGGGCGCCTCGACGCACGGGCAGCGCGCCGCGTGCACCTTGTTCAGGGCGATAGGGATCCCCGAGCCAGACGGGCTCGGGATGAAGATCAGGACCGCGCCGCACGAGCAGGCTCGGCGCTCCATGCGCTCCACCTGGTGGATCGTCAGGAGGTACTCGCCGCGCCGCGCGCCGACGGCGAGACCGCACGTGCATTCGGCCGCCTGCTCGAGGTTCGCGAACGTCCGCCTGCACGACGCGCACCAGAAGGCCTTCGAGTTCGCCATGGTGTCAGGCGCTCCTCACGAGGTGAAACAATACGGTTCTGCGGCCCGCCACGGCGTTCCTGATGGCGACGACGCGCCGGGAGAGAACGAGGTGCCGCAGGATCTCTCGTAGGCGGTGAAGCGAGATGTGGTGCCCCTGTTCGGAGAGCAGGTTCCAGAGGGAGCTTGCGCACTTTGGTTCGCTGCTCTCCTCGAGCAGCTCGAGCACCCGCTTCATGTCGATCGCGTCCCGCTTTCGGGATTCTCTCTGCCGGGTGTACCCGGCCAGGCGTTGCCGGTCGGCGTCGCGGGGTCCCCTGTTCCAGACTTGAGAAGCGGGCTTGCGCGTCATCGGGTGGAGCTCCATGCCCAGGCGAAGGCTCGGAAGGAAAGTGCCGCGAGCACGGCGAGCACGACCAGGGCGAGGACCCCGAGCACGAACCCGAGCAGGGCGGGGCGCTCGTGTGCACGCGCGAGGTGAACGCGATCGGAGGCGTCTAGATCCTGGTCGAGCTCGGAGCGGATCAGAGCGAGGTCCCGGCGGCAGTCGAGCGCCCGCCAGCCGCGATCGGTGAGCTCGATCCCGCGCTTCGGGTGTCGCTCGACGAGCCCTACCGCGAAGAGCCCCTGAAGGACGAGGCGGCGCTCGAACTCGTCTGCAAGCGCCTGGGCGTCCGGGATCGGCTCGCTTCCGCGGGCGACGGCCTCGAGGATCTCGGCCGCGATCGATGTCCGAAGGTCTTCGTTCACGGGCTCGTGGTCTCCGGGATCAGCGGGACGGAAGTCTCGGTCTCTCGCCAGCGCGCGAGGCGCGGCGCGAGCTCCTCGTGCACCACCCGGCCATTCGGAAGGACGAGGTCCGCCAGGAACTCGCGCTCGAGGGTCGAGATCCCGGAGGCGATGGCCTCGAGCTTCGCCTTCGTGACGAGCACGAGCGCGCGCCAGCGACGCCGGCGCTCCGCGAGCGCCGCGACCTGGGAACTTTCTCTCGAGCGCGCACGGCCGGTCGGGGTGCGGTTCACCTCATGGTCGCGCTCGGTCGGGAACATGATGACGAGCCGCACGGCAGCGCCACCTATCCGAAACATGATCATGGCGCGTGGGGGGCTTTTCTCCTCGGCACATCCGAAGCCATCGGCGCCGTGCTTCTGCACGAGCGCGCGTAGCTCGGCCATCGAGCGCTCGACGGGCACGCTCGTTCCCTCGGCGTAGCTCACGAGCGCCCCCTCGCCATGATCGCGCGCGCGACCACCTCGGCGAGCGGTGGCGGCATAGCCATGCCGAGTTGCGCCCAGCGTGATCGCTTCGTCTTGCCAGAGAGAACCCAGCTCTCTGGGAACCCCTGCAGGATCTTCGCCGCGGGCTCGGAGAGAACGATCGCGTTCGGGTGACCGCGCGCCGACTGACCGCGCTTGCGGCCGTTGCGCCCGGGCGGGGGCTGGCGTTCGTCTGCGCACACCGTTGTGCTCGGCCGATCCCACGGCCACGTCAACACCTTCGCGCCCTGCGCGCCTCCACGGTCTTTCGCACACACCGTCATGCTCGGGGCGTCGGGTGAGTTTACCGGGTGCTTCGCGTTCCGGGAGGAGCTCCTGCAGTGGGGACTCGTGGGCCTCGGGCACCAGCGCCGGCACACTCCTCCGCGTCACGGCGGGAGCTTGCGCGTCGCTCTCGACCGTGACGTGTCCGGAGAGCCGCGACCCGTTGTGGCGATCTGCCTCGGTCCATCGCAGATGCACGGGCCTCCCGAGATCCGCGAGCGAGAGGTGCGAGAGGGCCGCGCGACACGTGACCCATGGCAGGAGCTTCTCGAGTCCGGGGAACTGACTCTCGCGCGCCTCTTCTGGCGAGCAGTACCTGCGCGTTGGCCAGCGCACACAATCGCCAAAGAGATGTCCGAACCAGAACGGCCGGACGCGATGCTGCGGCACTCCGAAGTCGGCCGCGTCGAGCTGGGCGTAGTCGTCTACGCAGTAGCCGTGCCTCGCGAGGCCGCCGATCACTTCCTGAACGACACCCCAGGACGGGGCGTCCTGCAGCCCCGGCAAGTTCCCGATCAGGTACTCGGCGGGACGTAGGAGCGTGATTAGCTCGGCGGTCTCGCGCAGCATGTCGGCCTCGTCCTCGAGCCCTCGGCGAAGGCCCGCGCGCGACCACGGCGTGCACGGCGGATCGGCCACCAGGAGGTTGACCCCGTCGGCCGGCCTCCATCCTCCCCGGACCATCCTCAGGAGGTCGTGGACGTCCATGCGCACGGGTGCGTGGCCGAGGTTCTGTTCGTAGGAGCGACAGGCGTCCTCGTCGTGGTCGAAGGCGAGGTCGAAGGTGAGGCCGGCGCGCCGGAAGCCCTCGGCCATGCCGCCCGAGCAGGAGAAGAGCTCGAGGTTCATCGGTCCTGCACCGGGGACTCGGCATGGAGATCCTGAAGCTCTAACGGTAGCCCGATCATGAACACGTGCGCGCGGTGCCCTTTGCCGCCGACGTTGTGCGTGACGTGCTGCACCGTCCATTCGTGACCGTCTCGATGCACGGCCTCGCCGGCCGTGGGCAGGCGCACGAGCTCGTCGATGTGCAGCGACCAGAGGAAGTCGGGCCCTTCCTTCGTGTCGAGAGGCCACCTGTAGAACGCGACTTTCTTCTCGCTCACACCCGCCTCCCCGTTGAAGAACCCGCGGCGGGAACCCGGGTACGGGTCGGCGCTTCGAGGGTGAGGTTCCCTCCTCGGTTGTCGCCAGGCCTCCCCCCCGCCGCGGGCGGTTCGATCCTCCCGCCACCGACGCGCTCGAGCGCGCGGTAGCCCTCCGCCGCGCTCCAGCGCAGCGCTGAGCGGATCCAGGCCCATCCGTCCCGGACCTGGTCGCCGCGCGCGAGCGCGAGGGCATAGAGCGCCGCGGCCCGCTGAAACCTCGCCGGCGACCGCAAGGCGTCTAGCTGCGCCTTGGCGGGCACGTGCGCACCGACGGCCTCCAGGGCCCCGAGCAACTCGAACGCGCCACTGCGCAGGCCCTGCGCTACGAGGCGGGCCGCCGCGCGCCCCGCCTCGAGGTCCGCCGGCGGCGCCTCGAACCCGCGCATCGGGAACGGCGCGCGCGGGCTCTCGAAGAGCTCGAGCTGCCGCGAGTGCGCGAGCGCGCGCCAGGACCCGAGGCGCCGTGCCCATGCCTCGGGCGACGTCCGGAGCTCGGGATGCCGGCGCACGACCTCGGCCCCGGTCTTCTCCCACCAGCGGGCCTCGTCCTCGTCCTCGAGGAGGTGGATCGTGTCGGCGTACCTCGGCGCCCGCATGGGCCTCCTGAGGCTCGCGATCCTCGCTCCAGGCTCGCGGACGATGGCGAGCACCTCCTCGAGGGCCGCGAGGTGACGGCGCACCGTGCGCACACAGGGGACCTCCTCCCAGAGGCTCCCCCAAGCGCGCAGGAGCGCGGCGGGGCCGAGGCGCACGACCGCACCAGGAACGTACCACGGGCGCCGTGGCACGGCGGTGCGGGGGCACGCGAGGCCGAGCAGAAGGAGCAGGAGGCGGGCGCGAGCGCGGCGCGCGTCAGCGCGCGCGCTCGAGGCCTCGACGAGCAGCGCGAGCCGCGCGCTCCGCGCGGCGAGGCGCTGCAGGTCTTGGTCGGGCGCCGGTAGGGCGCGTGCGGGGAGGGCGGACATCCGTGGTTCCGAGAGAGGGAAGAGACCAGGACGATTCCCGCAAGCGGGCGCGTTCGGTTACGCTCCGTGGAGAGCGTCGCCGGCGTTTGCTTTGCGGTTCACGTCGGACGACGTCTTGGGTCCGGCATCGGTCCTCGGTGCCGGACCCGCTTCGTTTCGGAAGCGGGTAGGTGTAGGCGTCATCCCGAGCCTGAGCCTACGGGCGACCCCGCGTTTTCCGCAAGGGGTCCAGAAGACTATTCCGGAAGGGCTCGGGGACCGCTCGTGCGGACGCTCGGAAAGTTATCCACAGTGGCACGGCCCGTGCGCTCTGAAGAGCTTTCATTCTTGGTTAAGGCTGTAGTGGTGACACTTCGCGGCGCGTTCCGGGCTCGGCTCGACCGCGGCGGCCGGGGTAGGCTTCCCCTCATGAAGCCTGCTGGCGACGGAAGGCCCCTCGCTCGGCGGCGGCGGGGGCGGGGGCGGCTCCGGCGGCCGGCGGAGGACGGGCCGTACTAAGGATGGCCCAGCCAGCTCGGACCGCGTCGGCGTCCTCGTGAGGAAGGAAGCCACGGGTATCTTCGATCGACCTGCCTTGAAGCTCCCCACCGATCTCGTGATCCGCGTCGTCTCCGAGGTCTTCGGAGTGCCCGAGGAGAAGATCCTGCATGGCACCCGCGGGCTCCTGCCGTGGTGCCGCGCGCGGCAAGCCTGCATGGTCCTGCTCTGTGAGTCCGGACTGACACCGGTCGAGGTCGGCCGCGAACTCGGGCGCGAGCGCTCTACCGTGCGAAACGGCCTCGCCGTCTGGGCGCACGAGGCGGATAGGGGCCTGAACGCGGCACTACGGGAGTGCCGGCAGAAGCTCGGCCTCGACGCACCACGACGGGCGCGCGACTCGTGCCCCCACGCAGTCCTTTCCTGCCAGGACTGCGGCGCGACGTTCGTCCAGGACCCGCCGCCGAGAGCGTCCTGCCGTGCTCCTGAACCGCTGGATTCCACTCCAGCCGAACCCGCGCGCGAGCCGAAAGAGAGTGCATGAAGACGCGCGCGCTCTCGCTGGTGGTGGTGGCCGCCCTCCTCGTCCTCGGCCTCTCGTGGGCCATCGCCACGGTGAAGAGCCTGCAGCAGACGGTCGCCGACCACGGCGCGCGGATCGAACACCTCGAGCAGCGGTAAGGGTCTTCAGACGCTTGGCGTCGAGGCGTTCCGGGGCCGGTTCCTCTTGTGGTGAAGAGGGCCGGCCCCGGGTCTTTCAGGGATCGACGGGAGGAGGGGCGGGCTCGAAGACGAGGTGCATCCCGCGCGCCGCCAGCCGTTCGAGGTCGCCCTGCGTGAAGTAGGCGGAGGCCCAATAGGGCATGGGCTCCGTCAGCGGCGCGCGCCGTTCGTAGTCCCTCGACCTCGACTTCGCGAACCACTGATCGCGCCCGACCGCGATCACGGGTACGACGAACACGGGCGAGCCGTCCGCGGACCGCAGGCCGAAGTCGGCCCCGATGTCGCCGACGACGATCGTCGAGTCCCCGTCCGAGCGCACGTCGCCGGCGCCCGAGGTCGAGGCGTAGGCGACCATGCGCGAGCCGCCCGAGGCGCAGGACTGGCAGAGCGAGAGGGCCGCGATCGCGAGGCAGTCGAGCACGAGCAGAACGAGGATAGAGCGGGTCAGGTTCATGAGCGGGTGACGGCCGGCGCACCGACCGCAATCGGGACTGAGGACGGGGAGAGGAGCGGCACGACCGAGAACGGCCGTAGGTTCGCCTTGATCCTGAGCGCCACGACCTCGCTCGGGATGAACGAGGTAGGCGTGCCGGCGAAGACGACGAAGCCCTGCGCGAACCAGTCGCCTGCCTGGTCGAGGAAGCCGTCCTCGGTCACGTAGCGCGCGCGCCCGGCCGGCGCGTCGACGATCGCGAGCGGCGTCCTGAC
>Ga0137426_1000068_pt1 | contig 23923 bp, 36 predicted proteins | sample EasRivERMZT660_2_FD_102308 | JGI IMG/M metagenome (GOLD analysis project Ga0137426, IMG submission 102308) | Soil microbial communities from meander-bound floodplain in the East River, Colorado, USA - East River MetaG ERMZT660_2 | ecosystem: Environmental > Terrestrial > Soil > Floodplain ...
ATTCATTGGTGCGTGGTAGCCCAACCAGCGGTAACGCGCTACCATCAATGGAGGTACGGGAGTATAAATCGCGATTTCCCCCCGTGAGTACGGTATTGAATTTCTTGCATACCCAATTTCCGTCGCTTCCCACTGTAAAGAACGTATCAAAATCGCCTTTGCCAGGCCCATATAGTCCAGTCATGTCTCCTCCTGATTTTGGAAATGCCGCAAAGACTGCATCGAGCAGGCTCGGATCGGCTATTGCGGTCTCGTAATACCAGACGCTTATAGCAGTGTGCCTCTGGTTGTAAGCGGACCTTGCGATTGCAACAGGGTCGTTTGCCCCAAACTCTTGTGTGAGATGGACCGTTGGTTGAAGGAAGCTTGCCCCATTGGCGCTAAACTCTCCCCAGAAGGCGCTCAGGTAATTGGTATATTGCTGAGGCATAAACGCCTCTGTGCAGGGAGCGAGGGCCCTGATTACGCCTTCCCAATTTTGGGACGATAGATTGGCCCACGTGCTCACTAGAAATGTTCCCGGAACGTTCTGCATGCGTGAACACAGATGTTGCGCCCATGCGACTTGCCCGTTCCATTCTGCCTCCATGTTTGCGCACATAATGCCCGAATCCTGCATATATGCGGTCATGATATCTATTTCAATGTCCAGTGCTCCAAACTTGTCCCCGTAGCTGTAACTGTATGGAATAGCACCAACACCTTCTGCAAGGATCGTTTGACGAATGTTGCGCCATCCGCTTATTCCTCCGTACCATGTATTGACTCCATCAGCAACTTTGATCAATAAAGAATCGATACCATGCGCAAAAGCCCATTGTGCTGCTTGCTTGAATTGGTCAGTTGACCAGGAATAAGTGTCTATTCCAAAAAAGAGCAGGTGTTGCCCTGTTTTCGCTATGAGTTCCTGTGCCTCCAATGTTCCACCTCCTTAGATCGAATTTGTCACACTTTGCAAAGGTTTTGTCATGTATTTGACAAATGTTGCACATCGCGTCTCTCCACCGCTTGCATGCGCCTGAACATCATGACGGCCATCCTCTGTTGATAAAGCACGCCGTGTGCAGGATCACGCTGCATGAGTTGTGCTAGCAGTTCTATGGCATCATGGCTCCCTCAGCTTCTTCTCGCAATGCGAACACCTCGCATTGCTTCTCATCGCCTCACTTTGCACTTCGCGCCACTTGCCTTGCGCGATTGCTTCACTCCTGAACTCAGGCTTGCTCAGCAAGCACTCTGCATGGAAGTAGAGGAAGCTCGACGCGGGCATAGCCTCCGTTTGCCAGGAGATACAGATTACGGCGTTATTGCCAGTCATCTCCATATTCGAATTCGTCGTCATAATCTATGCCATCCGATCCGCACTCAATACAGACCCCAAACGCGTCAAGCAGACCGTTGCACTCCTAGAATTTTTGCTCCATTATAGCACTGCTTTCTTTCAACCTCTGCATGCCAAGCAGATGGAGCCACACGAAGCATGCTCCGATAAGCAGCAGCGTCACGCCCTGCACAATGACCAGCGAGCGCGTTGCATCCGTAGCCTGATGCTCAAGGATAAGCAAATATTCATGCATGGCATCGTTGTATTCCCCACTGTTCGAGACGAGGATTGAAACCTGCACTGGCTCAGCGCCACTGGCAACGATGGCCGATGCAGCCGCCACAACGGCGCGGTGGCTTGGCCGTGCTTCGATGAGCGATGCCTGAGCCAGCGAATCGCGATTGCGAGCAAGCCGATCCTGCTCTGCGCTGAACAATGGCAGAAGCACCTGCATATCGCTCAGCGCGTCCGTCTTCTCCTCTTGCGTGCCGTGCTGCATGATCAGCGCGTCCTTAGCAAGTCGCTGGCATCTCGACAGTTGCAACGACGCATTGCCCGCGTATTCCGTTGTGCTCCCATAGGACAGCGGAAAAGCAATAAATGCAGCAAGCAGCAAGAAGAGCAATGATACTGCAATAAGCAATATACGCTGAAATATGCTAATTTTCGCCTGTGCCATACACTCCTCCTTAAAATAGGCCCGTGAGGAACGCGATCAGTACAGACGTCAAAACAGCGATAATGAGCGAAACCACACCCCACAGCACTTTGATCTGCAAAGCAGCCTGGCTCTCCCGTTGCGCGGCATCGCGTCGCTCGGATTCTGCCTGCTGAGCGAAGAGCTTTGTATTCAGATCCATCGCCTGTCTTCTTGCTTCCTGCACCTCTCGTTCAATGCGTTCAACTGTGTCACGTATGCTTTTTAGATGCAGCTCATTTTCACGCACAGGAACGTATCGCTCAAGTTGTTGCCTGAGCGCGGAAACTTCGCGTTCTATGACTTCGACTCTATACGCAATTGTCGGCTCCGGTTGTTGCATGTGTGCCTGCCTCTGCTATCACGTCGCATGGCCAGTTCAATCTAATAGATGTAGGCATAGAGCCACAAATAAATTCCAACAAGATTACCACTGTTGGCTTTTACATCCAGTTGCCCGTTTGACGCGTTCAACGCCGCTAGAAATGATCCGCTGTAAAGAGCTGCTGTCGGAGCTGCAATGATTGGATAGTTTCCGTTGCTCCAGGCAGTCCCTTGCGGCGTGAAGGATGCAAAGGTTCCACCTGCAGACGCCGTGTAATATGCATTGCAGAATACTGCCTTTGCGCCTGTCGGCACACCAGTTGAGCCACCTGTACAGGTGTAGGTGTTGGTATTCCCTGAGTTGATGGTAGCGTTATTCGCCAATTGATATGGCGTGACAATATTCGTGCCATATTGCACAGCCGCTAACTGCGTCTCTATCTTGTTGAGATTAGTGGCGTTAGTCGGTGTGACATCGTTGACCCACGTGGTCGGCGTGTATGCTGGCATTTATTTCATCCTCCTACGAATACGTAATTTGCACAGGGATCACCATATTTTCAGTGCCGAGCTTTGTATGCTCTGGTGAATAGAGCATACGAGCAAGCATGATGCCGGTATTCGCCGCACTGCTTGCTGTGCTTCCGACGAACACGCCGACCTCCCTCACGGTAATCCCAACGGCCTCCGTTGGTTCGACATAAATCTGTGCCGTGATAATGCCGGTTGCGCCTGTCGCGTAGGTCGTTATGGCCTTACGAAATCGCTCATTAATCAGCTTTGTGTGCGATGTAGATACTGCTGTAGCATCATCCCCAAGGGCGATATAAAACACTTTCGGGTTTGTCGCCCCTGAATTGGCATCACGTAATGCATTCAGCCCGGCTGTTGTCTTCGTCATCGTTGCCATGCGTCACCTCAGCAAACTATTGTCGATTCACTGCAAAGCGTCGACTCGCTACAGATGGGACAGGAGAACGTTGTCGGATTACAGGTAATGCCAACAGAAGCCCCAATCTCACCCGTCTGCTGAACAGTTGTAATCGTCGTTGTCGCCTCACTTCCGCTACTCGACACGCCGCCTGATCCGGTGATCTCCCCCCAAAACGCCACCCAGGACGTGTCACTTGGACCGGCAATCGCTTTGATCGAGTAGTAGATGTTGTGCCCGTCAATGCCATCCGAAGCACTGACACTCTCGATAAGCATCTGTTCAATGATGCTCCAATCCGGCAGGTCAACCGTTGCGAACTGGCCGGGCTGATACCCTGTGTCGCGCGTCGTGAACTCGAAAATTGGCGGCGACTGCACAGCGTAGCGTGTGAGTCGCGATCCACCGACAGAGAGCTGGGCCTCAAGTGTCGAGAGTGCGATGTCCTCCTTTTCCTCAACGATGCCAGAGGAGCCGTCGATGGAGGCTTGTAGTGCAATCTGAGCATCGTTGCTGACAATGGCTGTATTTTTGTATAAGCCAGTGTAGGCAACTGCAAGCGTGTCAGAGCTGGTGAGTTTTGTATCCCCGCTCTCCTGGGTAATTTCGAATTCCCCCTTAGACCAATAAAAGTTTTTCCCAGTATCTACACCCCTGATACCCACTGTCTTGCTCGCAGAATTGACGGTAATGGTCGGCACTCTTGAGAGCGCGTAACGCATAGGCCACGCCTGCGTGTCTCCGTCACCTTTCCTTGTCTCGTTCTGGGTAGTGGTCTCGATTGTTCCCCCGGTCATGATCTGGGTATTGCGGTACCTCGGATTCGTTCTGGTGACTTCAGGAGGATTCACCACCTCATCGACAGTTGTACCATCGATCACAACACTATTCACCACTGCTGTATAGGCCACAAGCCAGAGCTGTGCCTCATAGTCGATCTGCCAGTAAAACGGCACACCGGACGAGGAGATATTCTTGACGATGGCATCAAAATCTTCAGCTATTGTCGAGTAGTCGAAGGCAATGGAAGGGATCACGCCGATCGCTTCACCACAGAGGCGAGTCTCTGAGCAATACGTGTTGTCGTTGATCGTATTGTCTTCGTAGATCTGCCCAATGGTTACACCTTCCCCTGCCAACACATTAGCATGGAGATAGAGCGCAATATAGCGCCCGGTTTTGTTTTCGAAGGAGGCAGCGATACGACGCTTGTCTGCCAGCCAGTGTTTATCGCGTGCAGAGAGCTGGTGGTAACGCCCCGGATCGAAGCCCGGCTTGTGATACTTCGGAGCCGACAAATAGCCCGCAAAGATGAGGGTTGCAGCTCCGTTGTAAAGGGAGATCTGGGAGTCCTCTGGGAAGTACATAGGGGCCTCTATGCGGATAGTGCACGACGCTGTCGAACGCCGCCCAATGGCAGACTCGATATTGAGAGAGCCAGCCTCTGGATTGTAGGCCGTGCCGACAAGGGGGCTACCACCGATGACAGCAAAGGGCGATCCATCGACGCCGAAGAGGCCGACGCCGAAGAGGCCCTCACCAAACAATGATGTCATCGCTTTTTACTCCGTCCATTGCCAGAGAACACTATGCTGCATTCCCCCGGCTGCAAGATTTGTTGCGTTCCAGACAGTACCCGGCGTAGGAAGTGCGCCATATGTTTGAGAGTTCACCACTTTTTGGACAATAGGTGTGGTGCCCATTCCTCCGTCAATTGCGCGTGATCCGACTTGATAGGCTCGCATAGACATAGCTATATCCATGTTAATGGCAGTCAGATAGCGACCAGGGGCAAGCGCAACACTCAACCCTGTTGCTGACTTTACCCCTGTAAAGCCATTGGCTACAGCAGTCCCCCCGTTGTCATAGAGAGGCGCACCGATTGGCTGCCACGCACCATCGGCACGGTAAATGCCAACTCTGACATTGGCATTGCTAGCAGGAGTCGCACTGACATCAAACTGCCATGCCGTGATCGTAATGGGATAGTCAACTTTGAAAAATACATAGCGTATCTGATTGGCATTTAATCCGGTCGTCCCCACCGTTCCGGTAAAAAGCTCGTTCGTTGGAACACCAAACTGTAATGCTCCACCGCTAATCTGAGCAAGCCCCGATTTTACCGGAAGTGATTCCAGTGTGTAGTAGTTCCCCCCGCTGGAATACACATAGAGCTTTCCATAATTAATACTGATCGTTTTGCCAGTGCTCCCAGACACACCGTCAATGTTCCCACCGCTGGTTTTGACGGCAATAGCGTATGTTGCGGCGGCTCCTGACTCGTCCTTCACAATCCACATCTGACCGGCATTGGAGGCCGCTGCCGCTGGCAGTGTTGCTGTTCTTGCGGCTGTGAGAGCAGTGTAGGCGACAAGATAATCAGTGGCAAGAATGGTGTAGTTCGCATCAGAAACGGCTGTTCTCGGAAGAATGGGAGCTTTCAGTGTCCCATCTGCGTTTAGAGAAACACCAAGGAAATCAAGGAGCAGATTGCCCCATACGTTCCCGCTACCGCCTACTGTTGGAAGCTCGGTCATATTCTCACCCCCGTTGAAAGCCGTACATTTTCCGATACGAGCGGCATAATAACCTTTCCAAGCTGATAACGGTCAACCTGTAAAATAACCGTGATTGGCCCCTGCGCAGGCGCTTCTCTCATCTGTTGCGCCTGGCTAGCAGGCACGACGCGTGCACCACGTGGTAAGTAAATACGTTCATCTCTGTGCACGTCGGCAAAGCCCTCTTCTCCGATAAGGCCACCTCTTGCCAGCTTTGGAATGCTTGGAATGTGCGGCAAGCGGATTTCAGCGGCGGGCGTCTTGACCCCGGCAATCTCAAAGGCAGGAATGCCGATGTGGAGGCCATTGAGGAAGCCGATGAGGGTATTGATACCTTCGATGGCCATATTAAGCCCCCACTTTATCCCATTCCATATGCCATCTCCCACCCCTTTGAAAAACCCGATTGCCCCACTCCATGCCGACTGAATCCCTGCCCAAACGCTTTTTGCAACTTCTTGAATCCAATGCATGATTTCACCCCAATGTGTCACGGCCAAAATGATACCGGCCACGACTAGGGCAATAATGGCAACGATTGCCAGAATAGGCCATGTAGCCGCTATAGTCGCTATTGCCGCCGCTCCGGCTGCTATAGCCCAACCCACAAAGCCAACGATCAGGCCGGGTATTGCGACCGCCGCCGCTATGGCTGATTGTGCTATCACGGCAACGATGCCAGGCACAAGGCTGGCGAGCAAGATACCGCCTGTGATGGCCGCCTGAATTCCCGTTCTGATGAGGCTAACAACAAATTGCCCCGCAATGATTGCACCGGCTATGGCTGCCTGGACACCAGAGACAACAAAACTGGCAATGAGAGGCACAAGCTTGACAGCAGAGGCCCAACCCTCAACGCCCACCCTGACCAGGGATACCACAAAACTTGCGGTAATTTTTGCAGCACTGACTATGGCCTCAACACCAGCCTTGACCACACCCGCTACAAAACTCACAGTGAGTTTTACCCCACTGATTGTGGCCTCCGTTCCTGTCTTGATCACTGAGGCAATAAAGCTCGCGGTAATTTTTGTGCCACTGACCGTAGCCTCGACACCAGCTTTAATGATGGCTGGCAAGAAAAATACAGTAATTGCACCGGAAACACTGAGGATCACCGGCTCCCAGTCCTTGTACCACTTAACAATATTCTCTATCGCCTGTTTTGCATTATCTATAGCGGTTTTTGCGAAGTTTACAGCATTTTTTACGACATCAAGGGCTATGGCAAGAGGATCATTTTTTGCAGTCCAGTCAACCACTGCGTCGATAATTGGCCCCAGGGCTCCTTCGGCTGCATTGAATGCATTTCTTGCTAGATTGAGCACGGATTCCAGTGCAGATAAAGACTTTTCGAGAATGTCATTCCTATCTGCCCATGCCCCAACCCTGTCGATGAAAGGCCTAACACGAGAGGCTAGATTTTGAACAATTTGCCCGACGGGTGACATTTTCTCGGCAAGAAGCTGGAATCCAGGCACTACCGACCCTCCGACAATCTTTCCTGTGTTCTCCATAACGTTGCCGATTAGCACGCCTGTACCTGTAGCAAAATTTTGAAAGGCCGGACCTGATACGATATCTCCCAACGACTTTAACCCACCCTTAGCACTTTCGAGCATTGGACCTGTGGCTGACAACAATGCTTTTTCCAGGTTGGAACGAACTTTGTCGATCATACCAGCAGCGGTACCTGCATTGCGCTCCATACCACCTGCGAATCGTTCCATTCCTTGCATGAGTGCTGGAATGGCAACACTGGACACCAAATCGCCTTTTTCCGACAAGTCCATCAGTTCCTTGACTGGTTTGCCCATAGCCTCTGACAGGAGGTCCCAGGCCGGTATGCCGATCTCGGTTAGCTGGTTCATTTCCCCCATCGCCACCTTCGTTCTGGCATTCATCTGCCCCAAGGCATAGACAGCCCTGTTGATCTCAGCAGAGCCACCGCCCATCGTCGCGATAGTGTCGCCGAGCCTGGACATGTACGGGATGATGTTTTTCGCTTCAATGCCAAATGCCATCATTTTACGGCTGGACATGGTGAGCGTAGGCCAATCGAAGAAGGTATTGGCCTCATCGAATTTGCGAAGCTCGCTTAGGAAGCTTTTTGCAGCAGCTTCGTTCCCACGAAACAGACCAATAAAAGCAACATTCGTCTGCTCTAGCGCCAACGCTGGCCGGAATAGCGCATCGGCAGCTCCCAATGCAGCGCCTACGATCTCTTTTAGTCCAAAGATGGACATCCCAACTTGAGAAGTAAAGCTAAGGAAGCTACCAGTGGTATTACGGACGGCACCAAGAAGCATGCCCCCAAACGACTGCGAGGCAGACTGTGAAGCAGGTCGCAGAAGGTTGAGTTCACGCTGAGCGTCACGCGTGCTACGCCCAACACGTTGCATGTCGGAGACACCACGCTCAGTGCCGGTTATGCTTATTTCTCCAACGACTCTCGAGGCTACGATGCTCAACGGTCAACCTCCTTTCTTACCAGTCTTACCAGTTGGGATACTTTTGTTTCAGTTCAGCGGCCCACGCTTCGCCCGACGCTACTTTGATTGCGGTATCACGCCACCAAACGCCTTGCTTTAGCAACTCCCACGGTGGGCAATTGCACCGATCTGCCGCCACAAACAGTGGGTAGTAGTGGGGCATGTATACTTCGTCGTTTTCAACTTCCCCCTTCAAGAATAGGTAGCGCCCCAACGCGACTATCTCTGGGTGGGCACCAGTTCCGTTGTCGCTTGGGGCGGTGATTCCGGGCGTATGTCTGCCATGATGCCGTAGATAATGCTCATGCGAATAGTGAGCGGGAGCTTAGGGAGCTGATCAGCGTCAAGCGGGAAAGCTCTTCCTACTCGCTCGTCCTCCTCTGTTGCGTAGATGTCCCACGAACGCACGAGATACACGATGGTCTCGTTGAGATCCCCAAAAGCCTGCCCGAACTTGCCTATAATTTCCTCTTGGCTTGTCACCTTGTCTGCAATGGCTTGCAGGCTATAAAGCGCGAGCAATTTTGTGAAGATCCCCTCGGTTACCAGGGCCGGTGAGTATGTTACCCTGGCACTATCCTCTCCACTCGTGATGGTGATGGTGGCAGTATTAGCTGCCATCTTCTCTATGTTGATAGGCATAGATGGATCCCTTATAAAGCAGTAAGTAGATTTGTGGCGGTCAAGACTTGCGCCTTGCCCCATGTCGAGTCCTCCACAACGGTAAAGCCCCACGGCACGGCAAAAACGCCCTCGGAGTCTTCAAAGTCGTTCGGCTCGCTGATTTCAATGCACATGTCGTGCACGAATTTGTCGTAGCTCTGAGCCTGAGTAATCAGAAATGTCCCGTCAGTTAGGCCCGCACCTGAGCCTGTCATAGCTGTAGTGTCCTGAGCGAGCGCCGCTTGAAAGACGACGCTATACGGCCCTCCCGCTGAACCAGTGATTGCCACTTCGCCTACTTCGATTGTCGAGAGCGCCTCTAACGCTGATTGCACAGCAGAGGCTGCCGCGTTGTAGGCAATGGTGCTTGTGGTTTGCCCCTTGTAGGTCAGGGTAAATGTCCCTGCCGAAGGAGTTCCCAAACTCACGACCTGCAAATTGTCGATCACAAGGCCCTGTGCCTCCATGCGCACATAGAGAGCATCGACATCACGGAAGGAGTCCAGATAGCCCATGCCGCCCGCATTGGCCTCAAACAGGATCTTTCCGCCGGTCTTTGGGGCAAGATCGACATGACCAGAGATAGACGGCGTGGCACGCTTCACAAACCAGACGGGATTGAACACGCCGTCAAAGTTGTACTCGAAGTTGATAAATCCATCTATGGGTGTCGTACCCATTGCCCCACTGGTTGTGTCGATATACATGGTCCAGTGAGAAGCGCTCATAGGGATGTCTGCGATTCGAACGGGGCTAGAGGTCATTGTGATACCGTCGGTAATCCTGGTTGAAAATCCGGACGCTGAACACGAAGCCTCTTTACGGTCAACCTTGTAGCTAAATTTGTTGAGCAAGCCATAGGTGACGAGTCGTGCACGGCTTGAATTACCCTGCTCGATCGTATAGGTTTTCGGGTCTGATTCGCTCGCTACTGCTGGTGTTTTACTCCAATTCTTGGCAGTGGCACTAGAGCCATTTGCAGTAGGCGTGATAGCCCCATAGACGCTACTGAGAATGTAAATGATGGAATTGTAATCCATGTGTTTGGATTCAACACCCCATTCATTCCACTCCCTATCAATTGATCTCGCTCCTTTGGACTCGTATTTCCTGCCCCCTGGCATATTCCCCCTGGAGTCGGCTTTCCCAGGTGGCAGCTTCACGGTCCAGGCGTCGATAATGCGGTTTGCATCGACTTCTGTCCCCCTGGTCGTTTCAACCCCTATTTGTGTGCCTTGTATGGCTGAACTCTGCGTCATGCTCCTAAGCTCCTTTCAGCTCTATGTGGTACAGGCCGCCTAAGTGCCTGACTTGCTTTCCATCGACAAGATTTGGGTCAGGATAGGCGATGGCATTCTCACGCCAACAGGCAATCATTGAGCCAGGGCTAAGCGCCACGTTTTTCGTGTCCCCAAACAGCGCGTCTATTCGATCAGCGCCCGTTATCAAGCTGTCGTAGCCAGTGGTAAATCCTACAACCTTGATCTGGAGCAGGATATGGGTCATCAGGCGCGTTCGATTGCCGGAAAGCACATCGCTTCCAGGCTGTTGAGCCACAACCAGGAAGTACGGCATTGTCGTTCCAATCGGTGCGAATGTCTCGTAGAACCCACCTGTGGCGACTGCTACGAGCGGCGCGTCTGCCTTGGCAGTGGCAATGATCCACTTTATAGCCTGAGCTGTTTCCACGCTAGCGACCTGCTCTCTTCATAGCTGCATTGATAGCTGCCATAGCCGCGTCAAAGCCTGGTTTCACTCGTTCCATGCCCTTCTCGAAAAAGCCATATGCAGCTATGTAGATCGTGCCGTAATTCAGCCACCACGTGTAATTAGCACCGCTTACGACATAGGCGGTTTTGTCATCCGGTGGAGACCCAATTTCTGGTAGGAGCGTTGCCCCTTTAGGAGGTGATCCACCCTGACCATACGTGCTTTCTTTGTGCGTTTTGACGTACACCGAGTTCCGCATGAATCCCGTGTCGATCAAGTCCTGTGATGTGATTTCAGCCTTGATGTTCGCTTCTCCATCAAACGCCACTTTCCGCACGACCTGACCAGCCGCCTTGTCCATCGCCGCCGCTATCTCATCCCAGTTGTTGAATGCCTCTGCCATAGAGCGATCTCCTATCCTGTCGTGGTCATCAGTGCGTTTTGGGCAAATACGTAAGACTCATCAGGTTTGACGGCGTGCACTGTCCAGTCCTTAGACTGATGCGTGATTGTGTCGCCTTGCCTGATATCCGTTGAATCTGAAAAGCGGATCATCAGCGCCTTCTGCGAGCCGATGATCTCGGCATAAGTAGCGAGCTGCGAAGCACTGGGTTTGTATGTGCCAACAAGTGCCGTCCCCACTGTCGAAGGTGTGCCAGTCTTGTGCCCATAGGCGTCTTCCGCCGTCGGACCACGTTTGACGGTCACGGTCGTATCGAAAGTGCGCTCCACCAGCGCCTTACACGCTGCAATTTGCGCCGCGCTCAGCATTCCAGCCATATTACGGATCTCCTAAGCCGACATAATCCATTGGGCGCGGATCTAACGGTGACCTACTGCGACCTCTAGCCAGATCACTACGCCTGACCGTGATCGTGGCCGGACGTTGCTTGCTTCGATACATCTTGACCAGCCTCTCGACATTGCTAATGACTTGCTCAGGATGGAAGCTTTGGCCGTCAGATGAGAACGAAAATTGCAGTACACTCTGTGCAGCGAGGCGTTCAAGCAGGTCAGCAGCAGCGTGATAGACATCATGCTGCTTGCCGGAAATGGTCAGTGTTGGGTAGGTGTTCGTCGAGAAGGTGAATTTGCCAGCTATGGGTTCAGCGCTTGACGGCACAACAGTTGTGCCATAGTTCTGCAAAATCACATAGTCCGTCTCCCATCCTCCAATATCGCTAAAGTAGTTCAAGTACTGGATCGTAGGATCATAAGTAATCGTTGGCTTCAACGGCATGTTGACGACATCAAGGCGTGACTCGTCGCTAACGTCTTGGATCTGATCATCGGTCCAGATCTGCGAGCCTCCTGCAGGATCGTTGATCATGAGTCGTATTCGTATGATCAAAGCAGCCATTGATGCACGTGCCATTGTTACGCCTTTCTACGGTCTGGATGGGACAATATCGCTGTAATACGTCACGGTTGGCGTACTACCCGCGCCGCTCGTTGTCTGGACCAATCGCACCCAGTCCTTATCCGTCTCAAACGGGATGAAAATTTCCTTTGCTTGCGCGGTCGTTGAGAGCGCTATGTCGTTCTCTTTGCCGGATGCAAGCTCATAGTACGTATTGTCGTCATCGCTATGCTGTATCGTGAAAGCAACGGTATTTGATCCTGATGCATTTGTTGCCGCGCTATAGATGACGCGTGCATAGAGCCCCCTTCTTGGCGTTCCTTTGATGTTCAGGCCGGTACTATTAAATGTCGCGGTTTTGGTGACTTCTGTTTGTAGTACAAGCAATGCGTCTGATGCCATGTCTCTCTCCTAGCTCATCTTGATGCCGTGCATACGAGCAATACAGCGATTCGTTTCTGGCATCACGCCACATATCCAGTTGATATGCGTGCGATATTGGGAGCCGCTTTCCAACAAACCAAGATCCTTAGCCATCGGAGGGGCATACTGCCATCCGTGAAACTGCATTGGGCCATAGCGGACAGCATAGATGCTGGTGTGGTCATCAGATCCCGATCCGTTCACACCAGCGGCTGTTTCTGTGTTAGTGATGATGTTCGTGGATTGGTCAGATTTGCGGCCTATGTCGCGAATTGGAGCATTGCGGAAAGCGGAGATCCGCCGGTTGAATTGGTCGGTCTGCTGATTCCAGCCGCCTTGCGATCCCATGAGACGAGCAATGAACTCGGTACGCCGATGCAACTCATCATTGCAGTACAACACGGTGCTTACGCCGTCAGGGTCGCCGACAAGCCACAACAACTTGGCAAGGAAATCAAAGTATCGGTTTCCGGTGGCTTGTGTGGCACCAGCATAAGTGAGGTCCACCGCCCCGCCATCCAACTTGTTTTCTGACCTGACCTTATAGGTCGTTCCATCGTCAATGCGTGCACGAATGCCCACGGGGGCTTTTTTGTCCCCTGTTACGTGGTTGTTGTTGATAAGCTTGTCGTTTGTGTCATAGGTAAGGGATTCCAGGTACGCCTGCACGCGGGCCGCCCTTGGATCGGTGATTGCATTAATATCGTGCACAAGCGCATAATCGGTATCAATGTTGTTGCGGGTGATAAACGCTTGCTCCTGATACGGCGTTGGGGTACCTGTGGTGGTTGGCCCTTCTTCATTAATACTTACCCATGAGACGACAGGGAGATCTCCCTCCCATCGAACCCCATTAGCGGTCAGTGTCGCACGGTCTAGAAATGGGATATCTTGCGCCATAGAGCCTGCTTCGATGAGGCTCCACGCGACTGCTCTGACAGCCGGTTCGTTGCTCAAAATGGCATAGTCAGCCAGGGTCATGCTCTGCGTAGAAACTGCCATAAACTAGCTCCTGACATTGCCAGGAGCTACTTCTCCTGGCTATGGACGCTTATACACGTCCGTTAGTCGTGTTGGCTGAAAAGGTCCTTGAGGAGTTGCCGGTTGAATCGAGGTACGGCCTGGATTCATTGCGGGTACTGCGGGTGGTCTTGCGGTCTGAGCAGGGCTAGCAGGTGCCTCAGCAGGCTTTGCAGCAAGATAGGGTTTGTTCTTGATAAGGTCGTCGAGGGCCTTGTCAAGGTTAGATGGCATTCCATCGTCGCCAAATTCAAGCTGCGACGCTATCGCCAATGCAGCAAGGTCTGGGTCAATAATGCCTTTTGCTGATGCAGCCAATTTGACGAGTGCTGCGACGTGTGCCTTGTGTTCTGCTTCGTATTTCTGCTGTAAATCCTGTGCGAGCTTTGTTGCTTTTTGAACTTCGGAGAGCTGAGCCTCTTGTGCCAGGCGTTCCTTCTCTTTGTAGGCAGCAAGTTCTTTTTCGGCTGCTGAGAGATTTTTGCCGTGACGGGAAGCTTCCTCTTCCTTATTGGTCGCATGACGCCGTATTTCCGCAATTTCCGCTAGCGCTTCCTCAAGCGTTGCTGGTGTCTTCGGTGGCGTCGCGCCAACTGAAGTAGTGCCCATCGCGGGCGATCCGGGGGCAGGCGTCGCGCCTGGTCCAGATGAGGGGATTTGTTCTACCATAATCATATCCTCAATACGCCAACACTGTCAATGCAATGTTGGCGCAACGTTTTGTTTTTAGCCAATCACGATGTAATCGAAGCTGTACACGGTGTTGGCCTGGCTATCAGCCGGTGCTCCTGTTGATGCGAGCGTAAAACCAGTAGTGGCCTTCGTGCTCACGTATAATCCGAGTGCCTCGGTCGCTGTGTTACGAGGAGTCACGGCCACAAAAGGCGCTGCCGCAAACGCCGTCGCAAATGTCACTGCTACCTGAGCACCAGCCGCCGCTGTCGTTCCAGTCCCCCACGTGATATTCCCCCTGGTGTCGTTGTCCCCTGCCGTCACAACCGGCGCGGGTGGCGACGATCCAGCGCCAGCACCAGCCGCTGCCGCAGGGACTGAACCTGTAGCCAGATAATGGCGACCAACGCTGGCATCGGTCGTTGCCGTGACGGTTGTACCGGCGGTCACTGATCCTGCCGTTGCAGCAATATTGCCTGCCGTTGCCGTGATGTCCCCCCCTGCCGTGATGTCGTCGGTGGCGATGACATCATCACCCGCCGTGACATCGCCTGCAGTTGCAACAATGTTACCTGCAGTGGCAGTAATATTTCCGGTCGTTGCAGTAATATCACCGGCGGCGACAATGTCATCGCCTGCGGTCACGTCACCAGACGAGATGATATTACCGGCTTGTGTCTCAAGGTCACCAGAAACGACTTTGAGACCGTCAAATGTTAAGTTGGACATTATTTCTCCCTGTTAATAAATGTCAAAAAAATGTTAGAGCGATGTCAATTTTTAGCTTGCTCAATTTCACTCCTGGCACGCTTTGCCCAATCCTCAGCCTCTTGCAACTTTGTGATGGTCAGGGCAACCTCACGGCCTCCAGGGCCGCGATTGATGACAGTGGCAAGATTTTGTGCCTCTTTGATGGCCTGATCTATATAGAGGAATAGCGCCTCTTTTTCGATGTTTTCCATAATGGTTATATCCTTTGATTATATGTTTTTGATGACATTCTGAGCGATATCGCTCATTTCCTTGAACTCCCGCAATCTTGCTTTGCGCATTGCCTCGATTTGCTCCATATCGGAGTGAGCAACGAGGTGATTGATCGTGATTGTTGGCCCCAGGGCGATCACGAACACGACACCTTGCGGGGTACACTGGACATTGATCTGTGGATACGTGGGCGGTTGTTGCCCTGGCACGATGATGTTGGTCACTTCTTCGCCTCCTTCTGACAAAGTTGCTTGATGTCTTCCCTAAGAGCGACTAACTTGGGGAGTATTCGTTCCTCTGACGATTCGTTCTGCGCAATCAGCTCAAGGATCTGTTGTGCCAGCGGCGTCAGCGCATTGACCTGCGATGCCAGCACGGGAATCTCGACACCATGCGCATTGATCACGACAGCATCACCGCGTGTGCGCTCGACTTTGCCGGTGATCGTGATGGTGACGAGGTCGCCTGCTTTATAGGAGTGTGTGGTCACTTCCTCTCCTCTTGCTCAGTCACCAGGATACTCCTTCATTGCCTGTATCTGCCTGTGAAACCGCTCATCGCTGGCTTTCCATCCCTGAGCTTCACAGAATTGGCGAATAAGTTGAGCCATATCACCTGCATTGTGATGCGATGAGAACGGACCTGATACTTCCTTGCGAGATGTGAGCCAACCGCCAAAGGCAACGATTGCCGTGTCAGGATCAACCGTTTCTGCCTTTCGCAGTTGTGACGCGATTTCTGCGAGGAGCTGTGTTTGCAGCTCTATATGCAGAAGGATAAGATCATCGTGCTCATTACTCATGGCTCTACCCTGACTCCACAGGCTTTCAGCGATGCAAGACAGATGGCTTCCTGTGCAGTCTTGGACGCATATTGCTTATATGGCTGTCCTTCAGCAACTACAAGGATAAAGCATCTATACAGAGCCTGCTCTGTATTCTTTGGAAGATAGCATTCTAATTCCACAGAGTGAAACTTGCCAGCCTCAACAATCTGCCATGCAGCATTTATGTCAGTGGTGTAGTGTGGTATCATCTCATCTGGCTTATCATGTTGCCCTGGTGCCATTCCAGTACCCCACGCGCCGCAGCTTAGACACTGCCAACCCTGCGCAACCTGTACTGGCCCCTTTTGCCACGCTCTTTTATCTAAGCACTGCAAGGTGCCCATCACCTTCTCAGCAACAAGCCTATTGCGCTCTTCTGTGCTCATCTCAGACCATTTCATGACTTCATCAACTCCTTCAATGACTTCTCTGCGATTGACGCACCCCATTCATCGCTGTGGATACGCCTGACCATATCATCCAGCGTGAATTTGCCATCCTTCCAACCCTGATACTTTGCTCCTAATATTTTACGCTGTGTGGCTTCACTTTGCCTATCCAGCCAAGCTGCGCCGGTTTCAATTTGCGGTCTTGTGCCTGGAATGCCAGAAGTATCAATCCCCAACGGACCTAAAATCTCACTCCAATCCTTCGTGACGGGAATCATCGTACAACGGCAATTTGGGTGAATTGCAAACTCTGTATCCAGATCGTATAGCTTGCCATCAAGAGCAATGCAAGCGGCACACGTTCTACCATTCTTGGCACATGTACGCCGCCATTTTGTCACCACATCACTGTTCGCCCGATACGTCTCTAGCCCCGCATTGCGATAGGCCCGTAGGCCCTCCGTCCTCGATATCGTTAGCGCCCGATGTCTCGACACCTCCAGGGCACTTTGCACTTGTGGCGCAAACTCTCGCGGATTCTGCCCCAACGTCACACCTGTAATCAAGGCCTTTGCGGCTTTGTCAGCCGCCTCAGCTCCAAAGCCTGCAAAGAGATCAGCGAGTGGGCTACCCGCCTGTGTTGCTCCGACGAGTTGAGCCAGTGCTTCTTGCGACGGAACGCCGAACGACCATGCAACCCCCGGAGGCACCTGAGCCTGTAGCAGTTGCATAGCCGCGTCGAGACCGAGGTGTACGCCGTCTTGTTGTAATCGCGCCGTCATCGTGCGAGCCAGCGCTCCGAATTGGTCAATTTCGCCCGAAATCAGCCTCTTGATGACCTCCAACCTATTAGCTTCATAGAGCTTCGACATCGAAAAGCCTTGGCCGCTCGCTATAGCCTCAGTCATCGCATCATAGAGCTTTGCCAGCTCTACGTCGATGATCTTGAGGGTCTGGGCATGCGCCGCCTCCATTGCTTGCGCCGCGCTGGCTTCGTTTGCTAGGAGACGTTGCCTGAAGTCGGCAATGGTGGCTAGGAGCTGAGAGGCGGTGGTCACTCTCCACCCTCCTCTTGCCCTGGTGGCATTGTTGGTGGGAATCCTTGCCCCCTGCTGAATGCCGTCATAGCCGCCTCTGCTTCCTGGCTTTTCAATTCAGCCTCGTGCTCTGGGTCAGCTCCAAGCTCACGAAGCGTCGTGTCTTTGCTATAGCCCACTTGCTCCTTAAGTATCGCCGCTTGGAGATTCTCCAATATATTGGCTGGCAATGGATCTTGCCAGTGAAGCGTAATATCAATCTCAGGAGCAAAGCCTTTAAGCTGCAGTATGGCCTTGGATGTATCAATGATGAGCTTTCCATAGAGATTGTGCTTCTTGTCAATCTTCTTGAGCAGGGCCATGCACATTGTCTTGAGCGCAATGCCTGCCACGGGGCCATTAGGCATACTCTGAGTTACGCCGCTGGCTATGGCCGGTACGGATGTTGTGCGCTCGACAATGCCATGTAATTTGTCGAGAAAGAGAATTTGACCGGCAAGATCGGGATGGAATTCGAGTGCTCCAATCGTCGCCTCTATGGGCAATTCTACGGCTCTTCCTACTTCCATTACTGGCATGCGAGCGCCGGTCACCCAGGGCCATGGCTGTGAGTAGAGCTTGCCACCCTTGTTGATGTTGGAGAGCACGAAATTGATGGCCTTGTTGAGGGCAATCAGCCCTTTCGTGGCATCGGGCTTGCCCCAAAAGCTGTTGGCACGCACGAGATTTTGACACGACTGGACAGGGCAGTAGCTGTACTTCCAGGGAATAGGCTCCCCCACGGCTTCCCACTGCCCCTTATCGCCTATCCTTGTCCAGTGGTTAATCTCCCACTGCGTATCTTTATCTAGCGCCACATTTTGCGAATCGGGGTCATTCTGCTGTGGGTCAAGCCGCTGGATCTCTTCTCTATAGTAGCGCTTCGTTGCTTTGCCATTGATTTCCTCGTCCTGGCAATATTCAATACAGTAGAGGAGCACGGTCTCACAATCGCCTTGCATTGTCTGGACATGGACGTTGTAAGGATCGATGACGACCAGGCGTATCGAGTCGTCAGGGTTGGGTACCAGGCGTAAAAAAGCCTGACCAGAGAGGATGCCATTCTGCGACAGCTTCTGCAGTAGCGGCAACCTTGCCTCTTTGCGTCCCCACACATCGTCAAGCAGCGTTTGCGCCTCTTTGGGTGCCCCCTCCTCGACCCTGATCTCCAGCTCATCGCCAAATAGAAAGCTCGTGATGTCCTCCACTGTCGAGGCGATGATATTCTCAGCGACATTGGCAAGCTCCGGGTCTTCGCCTTCCATTGGCTCAAGTGGCGGCTCTAACTCATCATCAAAGGCTTGCCATGCACGTGCTATGGCCTCCTGGCGCTTCCTGTCCGCTTCGGTGATCTCGTAGGCGGGTTGTGCTGGCTTGGCTGGCGAATTGATCATAGCGGCACCACTATCAATGCTGCTAGAGCGATTATTGCGATGTGAGCGACTTGATCACCCCAAATGGCAACATGCAGGGCTACATCGCCTTGCTGTGTCTGCCTGAACACGCGCCGCCACCATGCCAGCGGTTTACGTGTGTCGATGAGGAGATGCGTAATAGCAATAAGGAGGGCTGCGTACCAGGGAAAGATGAGCAGTAGCCCGAGCAGATGGATACCAGAATGAACATATGCCGCAGGATGCTTGAGTGATACTTTATTTTGAGCTTGCCAGTCATTCTGTAAGATCCAGTCAATCACCAGATGTATCACGATTCCCCAAACCAGTAGTTGTGTTGCCACTAGTGCACCCTCCTGCTAAACGTAATCTGCTTCGTCTCCCTCGTCGCCTCTACCTTGACCTGCTTCGCATGCTCAGCGATGGCACGCTTGACGGCCTCGGCATTCGATGAAATGCCGTAATGTGCCTTGATGACCCGTAGTGCGCCGTCCAGATCGTCTCCAAGCGAGACAGAGACACGCGTGCGAAATTGCTTCATATGTCAATGTACCCTTTCGCTATAGGTCACACGCTCGCTGAATGGGTCCTCCAAAATCGACAATAGCAGGGCTGTAGCCAGGTCGTCATGCTTGCCCGTCTGGAACGCGCCGTACTGGTCGTTGCCCTTGTCGTTGATCTTGATCTCGTAGGCAAGCAGCTCGTCACACGTTGCCTTCGCTTCAGGCGTATCGGGCACGTCGATGCGGCGGTACTGCAGCAGGGCCTGTCCTTTGCTGACAAGAAACGCCTTACCGAGCGTGCCTTTTGAGCGGTTGTACTTCTCCCCATGAACAAAGCTGATCGGCTGTAACGAGACGCGTTTCAGTTGCTCCTTCTGTGCAGGAGTCAGGTCGTTTACGCCGTGAATCCGGTCGTGAATCTCTTTTTTGACCATATCGTATATGGCCTGTCCTACCCCTGTCACGTCAATCAACATACGAATTTCACGGCCTGCAAACCGATCACTGAGCAGCATATCGACAATCTTCGTTGCAACCGTCGGATAATCCGTACCCAGTGCCAGACGCCCGATTTGGCGAATGATATAGCGAGTCAGGCGCACCGGCTCAGCATCTTTTGCCGGTATGTATTGACCTTCAGCGTTAATGTGAGCAGGCACTCTTTTGCACGCCTGAAAGCGGCCTGTCTCAACTTGTACGGCTTCAGCTATTGAGATGGCTGTGGGGTCCGTTATTTTTCCTATGTCAGCTCCGATACATATAGGACTTAAAATAGAGACCATTGCTCAACCTCTGGTTTAATTAAACTCTCAATATCTTCTGCACGAAATGCAGATTCAACGGTGTCGTGAAATTGACAAAAGAATTCTTGCTGGATCCAATACCAACCATACGCCTCCTCTTCCTGAGCCAAAAATTCAGGAGTAATTCTAGGACACTCACTTGCCGGGACTTCGTAGTAATCCCACATTTCAAGGCTCTTTTGCTTTTTGCACGCCTCGTAGAACCAGCCACGCTTGCCAAACGGCGTTGACAGGACAATAAGCCTGCCACCGCTTACAGCTAACATTGGCCTTACTGATGCATACAGCGCGTCTGGCACACGTGACGCCTCATCAATGATGAGCAGAGTAACGCCGCTAAAGCCTCTAATCGTGCCTTCCTTGCCAGGGAGCGCATGAACACGAGAGCCATTATCAAGCTCAAGACTCAGCTTATTCTCAGTGTCGGCGTCGATCTCTCGCCCTGTAGCAGCATAAATCTCAAGGCATTTTCTGAATAGTTCCTGAGATTGTCGCTCACTGGGAGACAGTAGCAGGATAAGCGAGTTTGACTCATAGAGCGCCGTATAAATCACGAGCACGGCTGTCGTTGTGCTTTTGCCGACCTGTCTTGAGCAGTTGAGTAGTAGCCGTGACGACCGACTACACACCATGTCACATTGCCAGGGATCAAGTGCAATTCCGGCATTCTTAGCTAGCGTTATCGGGTGCAGGCGCTTGGAGAAGTTGTCTGCGAGACTCGTGATCATAGCTCTTCCCCAATGCGTACAACGCCTCTGCTACGGCAAGCCTTGCCTCCGGGTATGGTTCAAGCGCGTTGAAAATGGCCTCCCTGACTGCTATCCACTCTTGCTCAAGCCTCTCTGCTTGCCCTGGCTCCATCCCTTGAAGCAACTCACTGAAGAGCTTTGTTTGCTGTCGAACTTCCCCCAAGGCTTGCAAAGAAGCCTTATGGTCTTTTCCGTCTCGTGCTTCCTTGTAGACCGAGCGCACCTCTTCATGGAGCCACTGCATCTCAGCAAGCACGTTCCAGACAAAATGCTTATCTCGTTCAGCCCCAACCTCCGCCAAATCCTGCTTGATACACTTCCATCTGTGCCGCGCGACAGCATCCTTGCTCACCTCAAATTGTCGCGCTATGTCGCGTAACGATATGCGATCAATTAGCGCTTTCTCGATAGCCTCTCGCTCAGGATGAGAGCAGATTGAACAGGCTTGTGGCACATGCTACCTCACAACATGCTGCAATTGTTGCATGGCCTGTCACCGTACAATTACCGGAACACGACATACGAGAATCACAACGAACACCACTGTCATAACCGCAATCACACTGGCACACACGAGCACAATGGCACCAATGAGATACTTCACTGTCCAACCGGCACCTGCGCCACGAAAGTGCAAAATGTCACCGCACAGAACAGGAGCATCACCATGCCGAGCGTGATGATGGCATTGAATTGTCTGTCTGTCATGCTGGCATTGTAGCATAAATCTGTAGAAATCTCCATTGAAATCTCAATCGATTGAGATTTCAATGGAGCCATACCACATAATTTGTCAGCAAAATCGTCAGCTTATTGACGAAAAATGATGCTATTTGTTGAATTGTGAAGGGGGTTTGTGCGCTCATTTGAGTGAATCCTGGTTTTGTTGTGCGGAACCGATACCCCCGCACCAAGTGGCCTCTCAAGCCGTTTCACGCGAATGCTAGCCTCCTTTGTCAGTTGAGCTGTCAGCCTATGGCGGAAAGGGCCGCCTCCTTGAAAGATTGTATGTCCTTCTGCAATGTCTCCGGCAAAATGTGGACATAGTGGAGCGTTTGCTCTACATTTGCGTGTCCGGCCCATTTCATGACGGTCTTGAGCTGCGCACCGGCAAGCAGCATATAAGTAATCCCTGTATGCCGGAGATCGTGAACTCTCAGGCGTGGGAGACCTGCAGCTTCCAGTATCCGTGCCAAGGCATCACGCATGGCATCCTCTGAAAAAGGCGCACCAGGACGCCTACCCTGAAAGACAAGCTCTTGCTCGCTCCAGGGTATCCCCAAGCTCAGATATCGCTCTCTTTGCGCCGTCCGATGTTGGCGCAATTTTGTAAGCGCAGGTTCGACAAGTGGGATAGCGCGTTTCCCTGCTTTCGTCTTGGGTTTATGCTGCTCATAGCCCTGCCTGCTAATGTAGACTAGAGTCTCGCGAACATCCACCTCCTCTTTATCAAGGTGAATATCCTCCCATCGTAGCCCGCGCACCTCACCACTTCTCATTGCGGTCATGAGCGTAGTGACAAACAGAGTTTCATGCCTGTGTCCTTTGACAAAGTCGAGAAAGATCCTCCTCTGCTCTGAATCGAGGATCATCATCTCTTCCTCTTCGATCCTGGGGCATTTAATCCCACGACAGGGAGAAGCAAGCAAATAGCCTCGCTCGACCGCATCGGCAAGTGCCTTCTTGAAAAGGCCGTAATAGATCTCGATTGAGGAGGGTGCAAGATCTTTTGCCATCCCGGTCACCCACGTCTGGATGTGCTTTGGCCCAAGATCCTTGAGCTTCGTCAACCCAAACTCAGCAATGGCACGATCAAAGGCAAAACGCCTCTTCGCAAACGTGCTATCCCGCACCTGGGTCTTATAGGCATCTGTCCACTCCTCCATATAGGCTTTCACGGTTTGCTCCCCCGGTGCTGCGTCAAGGCCGACTTCTGCCAGCCTCTTCGCCTCCGCAAGCTTTTTGCTACATTCCCTGTACTTTTGCGTTTTTGTTCCTTTCGTAGAAGAGGCCACGGTCTTTTTCTTTCCGTTGATTGTGACCGTTGCCTCATAGCGATTATGAGACTCACTCCAATAAAATGCCCCTTCGCCTTTCGGTCGTTTTGCCATGTTCAAATTTCCCTGCTATACTAGTTCTGGCTCTGCATCGTCGCAGCCATATTCAACAGACATGAAAAAGCAGCCTCATCGCTCTACATCGAGGCTGCTTTTTAGATTCAACGTCCTCTAGATGGACAATAGCGCATCCCCTCCCAACACTTTTTCGAGGGTCACGCGTTTGATGCGGAGAGCCTGGCGCTTTCCTACGTGTGGCAAGATTACCGCTTCCATCGATCCCTGTTTGGCCCAACGACGTACTGTTGTTTCATCGACACGAAGAATACGCGCAACCTCTGATACTGTTAACAATTCGCTCATACAATTTCCTTTGCGATTTAAAAAGTTACCGTAGGGGCATCGGGCGCTGATTCCAAAACCTGGACAACCAATGCTATTGCATTATCCCCTATCAATTCATCGAGCTCAGTTTGTAACTTGCCCATATTCTCCATTCGTGTAGTAATAAAGGAGTGCTTGGCATTGCCAGAGGCAAAGCTCTTCGTGCCTCTGAGCGCTGCTTCATATTCGTCGCGGATCTGATTAAGTATGCGTGCTACTTCACTTTGGTTTTCCATACGTTGCCTCATCCTTTCGTTTCACTTTTACGGTTTCGAGAGTTTCAAAGAGATGCATCACGGGCCGATTTCTACTTTTACCGTCTCCAAGCTGTACTTCTTGTCAAGTATGCCCGACAAAGCAGCAAGTACTTTTTCAGCAATAGCACGCTCGACCGCTTCATCCCGAAACATCGCGAGTATCGTACTTTCAGGCACTTCTGCCTTTTCTGCCAAAGTATCGCTGCGAAAACGGCGCTTGTTCCATAGGTCAATGAGACGTGGACGGAGGTCAAGGAGCCTGGTTGTCACTCTTGCCCTCCTCGCTCAGTTTCACAGCCACGCGATCCAGCGTGTAGGGATCTCCGA
>Ga0137426_1000071_pt1 | contig 23359 bp, 31 predicted proteins | sample EasRivERMZT660_2_FD_102308 | JGI IMG/M metagenome (GOLD analysis project Ga0137426, IMG submission 102308) | Soil microbial communities from meander-bound floodplain in the East River, Colorado, USA - East River MetaG ERMZT660_2 | ecosystem: Environmental > Terrestrial > Soil > Floodplain ...
AATGCCCACGAATCCGCGGGATTTCAGGGGGTTGACGTGAATCATATGATTTGCTATATTGAGGGGGTGGGCGCATAGGGCGCCCCGGGCACGAAGGACAGCGCAGACATGACCACGGAAATCCTCAAGGAATGGGACGGGAACGAACGGATCACGGAGGGCCGGAACGGCCGCGTGTACACCTCGGCGGGCCGGTGGACGTGGACGGTGGTGGTGGATGGCCAAATGGAATCCACCCATGACACGCGCCGCGCGGCGGTGGCGCGCGTCAACCACCTCGTGGACGCGTGGCGTAAGGCCGCGGGCCTCGCGGTGGACGCGGCCCCGGTGGGCCGCTACAAGCCGGTGGGGTTGTAAGTGGCCACGACGATCAAACGCGGGTACTCCCGCGCGTTCACGCCGCCCACGGCCGCGCATGGGCGGTACCTCTTAGACAAGATCCCGGCCCGCCTGTGGGCCGACATCCGCCGCAAGGCCAAGGCCGAGGGCGTGTCCCTGCGCGCCTTGATCCTCGGCCTCCTCGTGACGTGGATGGAGGACGGCACCCGATGATCCGTAAACGTATTGGTGTCACGGGCAAGATTTCGTACTGCGTGGTCTTTAATGATCGCGGGACCGAACGATCCAAGACGTTCGCGCGATCGCGGGACGCCCACCGCTTTGAACGCGAGGTGCAAACCGACGTGGACGCGGGCACGTACCGCCACACCACCGCGATCCCGATGGCCGAGGTGTGCGCGGCGTGGCTCAAAAAGTTGACCGCGGATATGCAACTTGGATCGATCAAACGATCCACCGCGCGCGCGTACGTGTCGATCGTCACGCGCCACCTCGTGCCCGCGTTCGGATCGATCCCCTCCGATCGCCTCACCACCGCGGACCTGGAGGCGTGGCGCCAAACGCAGGCGGCCAAGGTCAAGGCCGGGACCCTCGCGGCCAAGACCCACAACAACACCGTGGCCCTCCTCCATGGGATCTTGGATTGGGCGGTGGCCCACCAATGGATGGCGGCCAATCCTCTGCCCAAGGGGCGGCGTCACGGCGGCGCGGGGATGCGCGCCAAGGTGGTCCGGACCGAACGCCCGATCGTGGAGGGCGCGGACATCCCCAGGTTGTGGGCGGCGGCGACCGGGACCGCGCGCGTGGTCATCGCCTTGGCGTTGTTTGCGGGCCTCCGCCGCGGCGAGGTGTTCGGGTTGCGGTGGCGGGACGTGGCGTGGCCGGACGCGGGCGTCCGCGGCCACCTCGCTATCGTTAACACCTATGTCCAGTCCGAAATGGTGGCGCCCAAGTCCACGGCCTCCCGGCGGTTTGTGGACGTGGGCGCGGAGTTGGCGGCGGCGTTACGCGCCCATCACGCCGCGTGGCCTCCGGTGGTGTGCCCCGAGGGCGGCGTGGGCGCGGGCATGGCGTTTGTGGTCCGGCATCCGAACGGGCGCCCGATGGACCCGGACGCGTGGACCGCGGACCACCTCCCGGGCGTCATCGCCGCGGCCGGGTTGTCCCCCGCCGCCGCGGGCCTCACCCTCCACGGCCTCCGTCACACGTTCGGATCCCTCCTCCTCGCGGATGGCGCCCCGGCCAAGTACGTGAGCGAGCAAATGGGCCACGCCTCGGTGGCGTTCACGCAGGACGTGTATCAGCACGTCCTGGCCGCCACCCGCGCGCGGGGCGGGGACACGATCGATCGCGCCATGCGGATGGCGGCCACGCCGCCCGCGGCGGCCACGCCGCCCGCGGCGGCCACGGCGGGGGACCGCGCCCGGGCCTTGGGGATCCGCCTCGTCCCCGGGCGCCAGTTGGCCCCCGAGGGCAGCCGATGACCGCGCAGGCCACACAACTCACGCCCCACGGGCGGATCCTCAAACGGTGGTACGTCACCCTTCCCACGGGCAGCGTGGTGGCAACATGGGCGGAAACCCGCGCAGGCGCGCGCGCCAAATGCCGGGACCTCCGCCGTTGTGATCCGGTGAAAGTGGAACCGGCGCCGCCCGTTGGCGTCCGGTTCGGGACCACCGTCACTATGCGGATCGAGGAGGAGGAATAGCCCCATGGCGCGGTGTGAGGATTTCCCATGTTGCGGCCACACGCCAGGGGACCCGTGTCCCGAACGGGACGCCCGCGGCCGGATCGTGGCGCGGTGTGTGTTTTGTGATGGCCGCCTCCCCAGGGCGGCGCGGTCCTCGATTTGCGCCGCCTGCCAACGCCGCATGGCGCGGGCCGAGGCGGAAGGCGGGGAGTGGCCCCCCGATAGATAGCGGGTCGTTACCGGGGCGGCCCTTCCATGGGCGGCGCGCGGCGCCGCCCTTTTTTTGTCTTGACATGATCCGCGGGCGGGGCCGAAATCTGATCCACTTTCGCCCCCAGATCTGTTTTGGACACCGGACAAAAACCGGACAAATGGACTTCCGGCGATCCCGATGATCGCCGTAAGTTGTTGAAAAGATTGGTTGCGGGGGGGGGATTTGAACCCCCGACCTTTGGGTTATGAGTCCAATTTCCGGCTTTTTGTCCGTGTACGTCCGTGTACGTCGGTGTGGGTTAACGTGCGGTTTTACCGGGGTTTACGGCGCTTTATTCGTACGCCCTCGTCAGTCCGTGTTTGCCCTTGTTTGTTCTGGTGTGTTGACAAATTGCTGACAAATTCCGGACGAGACTTTCGCCCCGCGGCGATCGGCGGCGCTGGATCGGGCGCGGGCAACTTCAGCGACTTGAGGAACGCGCGCCATTCCTTCAAGTCCTCGACGTGCATCCGCCACAAGGTGGCGCGGACATCGGGCGGTTGGGACTCCACCACCGCCGTGATCAACGCGAGGATGCTATTCACGAGTTGCAACGCCGCGGTGAGGGGATCCACCGGGACCGGGATGGGAACGATCGGGATCGCCATGTCAGGAGAGGCGGTAGATCCAGACCCACAACGCGGCGATGATCCCGTGGTTGAACACGTCCCGCCACCGCGGCCCCGATGGCCCCGGCATGGGCGTGGGCGTGTACGCCCCGAGGAGTTGCGCCACGTACCAAACGGCCGTCCCGATATTCCACGCCGCGAACACGAGGAAGATCCACGTCATGGTGTCCCCTTGGTCGCCGTGGCCATGTACGTATCGATCGCGTGGCGGGCCGCCTCCACCGTCACGAAGGACCCCAGGAAGAGGGACGCGGGGCGATCGTCGCGGTGGACGAGGAACCGGAGCCCGTTCCGGCGGATCACAAACCCGCGGTACACCGTCATGGGAGATGTCCGTATCCGATGGCGAGGCCGAGGAGGGCCACCGCCCACGCGGTGAGGGATTGGCCGCGCGTCCGGACCAACTCCACCACGCCCAACACGAGGGCCGCGAGGATCAAGGCGAGGGCGATCATGGGTCTGGCCTCCGTTCCCCGGGTTTGTACCCGCGGGCATCGTACACGCCGAACAACACATCCCGCCGAAATTGGGCGATCAAGTCGGCCGCCCACGCGTGACAGTGGCGGCAATGATCCGCCCCGGCCCATGTGGGATCCGTGGGGAACGGCCGCCCGAACCCACACGTTACCGGCGGTGGGACCGCGCGCCGGTTTGCACGATTTCCCATACTTGTAACTTCGAGCCATCCGCCGCGCGCGCGTACTCCACGACCGGCGCGGGCGCGGTGGGCGCCCATCCGTTTTGCCAATTGAGGTGCAGGTTGGGATTGGCCAACCCGATCACCACCGAGGCGCCCCGGCCGCCGTGGCAGAAGGAATAGTGGCGGACAATCTCATGCGCCCATTGGGCCTCCGTGTAGTACCCCACGGGCGAGTTGGTGTGGCCCGCGTTGTAGTACCCGCCCACCACCCCCGGGAGACACCGCTCCACCGCGAGGTGGGCCGCGACGTACGCCGCGGCGCAGGCGGTTTGCACGGGGCCGGGGAGCAGGACATCCACGCCCGCGTCCGAATGGTGGATCCCGCCCACGCCCTGGAACGCGCGATCGAGGGCGCCGAGACACGCGAAAAACGGCGGATCATTGCACCGTTGCTTGCCCGTGTCCTCGCCATCCAACTCGGCGGCGCCGAGGGGTTCATTGTCCAGACACGGGACGCCCTCGGCCTCCACGCAGGCGTACAACTCGCGGACGCGGCGGCATTGGTTCCAATAGTCCCGGCCGCGATCGAGGTGGACGGTGCAGTAATCGCCACCGTATCCGGGGTACCGCCCGGTGGCGTCCGGTTCGTCGGTGAACACCGCGCCACACGCCACGGTGAGGGCCACGAACGCGGGGTCCTGGATCACCTCGCGGATGTTCTCAATCGTGAGGTCCTCGGCCTGCGTGCCGTGGCCGATTTCGTTCGCGCCCTCCACCACCACGCCCTCGCGTCCGCGGCAAATGTCCATCACCGCGCGGAGGTGGTGGCGCCAATCGTACCCACTCGCGGAATCGGTGCAGGCCGTGACCTCACACGCGAACCCGTGGGCCGCGAGGACATCCAGAAATTCGGGGAGGCGTTGGCGCGCGGCCTCGGCGGTTTGGTTGGCCCACGTCAACGCGCCCGCAAACACGCGCGCGCCCGTGAACCCCGCGCCGATGGCCCACGCCAGATATTCCTCCCATTGATCGCGGGACCGATCGGGGCGGAGGGCGGATAACATCCCACACCACCGCGGGACGTACAGCCGATCGTCATCCTGCCAATCGCGGCCCTCGATCCAGAGTTTCGGGACCGTCAACACCGGCACGGGCGGGGCCGTGGCGGGGAACTCCCCGAGGACCACAAAATCCACGGACGGATCGTGTTGGGACACGATCCGCGAGGGCCGGGAGAGGTCCCGATCGAATTTCTCCCACGATCCGGGTTGCCCCGGTTCATTGGGGCGCCATCCCCATCCGCCCGTCACCTCATCAAACGAAAACCACTCGGACCCATCGGGCGAGAGGATCGCGTACGTCCCGTCATTGTTCGGGTGGACGTGGAGGAACATTTGTTCCCACGGGCCGATGGCGCCGCGCCACTCACAGCCCTTGGAGAATTTCCCCTCCCGCGCGCACACGATCCGCGCGATCCCAACGGTGGTGGGGTTGGGCATTACCGCGCCGTGGGTTTCGGTTCGGCGGGCGGCGTGGGTTTCGTGCCCGGGCGCAGGCGATCGGGGGGTTCCTCGATCGGATGTTCGGGGTGAGGGCGGCGGTCCGGGTCCTCGATCGGCCGCGGGTCCCGATCGGGGCGGTCCCGGTCCGGGTCCGCGATCGGCTGCGTGGGTTTCGGATTGGCCATGGGTACCTCGCCGCGGAGGATCGCCCGGTGGCCCGGGGGGCGGCGGTTGTTTACTAGGGAAAACCCCTTACCGCGCGGCGGGATCGTGGGCGCGCGCCACCACGTCCAACGCCACCACGGCCGAGGCCGCCCAATCGGGCGCGGATTTCTCGGCGCCATACCGGACGTACCGATCGATCATCGCCAACGTATCCCCGTCCACTTGGATGTGGCCGCGGCCCTCGCGGAGTTGGCGGAGGGCCGTCCCCGCGGGCGTTTGTTGCGCGGCGTCCACGTCCGACATGGCCGCGAGTTGTTGATCCAGTTTCGCCTCGCGGGCCACATCCGCGAGGGATCGATCCTTGTGGAGGTTGGCCGCGAGGTGGGCGCCGAGGTGGAGGAAACAAAACCACGCGCCAAATTCCCGATCGGTGTCGAAGCGGATCGTATACATGCTCACACCCCGGATCCCGCGCGTTTGAGTTCCACGCGGACGCTATTGATATACAGATCGGCCGTCACGGTCCCCAGGAGCGCAACTTGGAGGTTGATGATCCCCGCCCACGAAACATCCGAGTACGCGTAGTTGTACGTAAACGCCGGATTTGAGCACGTGGTTGTGATAAATACGCCCGTGGGACCCGTTCGGCGAATATCACTCGTGAGCAAATAGTATTGGTCGGCGATGGTGACGGGGCCGAGTTGGGCGTTATTGGCAACCACTTGCCCGTTGATATAGCCCGCGACGAGTTTGTTATTCGTCCCGAGACCATAGTAGCCACCGACCGTCATCACGAGCGCGTCCCCGTCGGTCGGCAGGATCACGATCGGGAAATTCACGTTATAGACGTTGGTTAACGCCGTGCCGCTGTTCGGCAGCCCGAGGGGGCTCGTCAGTTGATGCACCACGCGCGTGACCGCGTTCAAGTTGTCGCGGACGTGGACGTTTAACATGCTATCGGTCACGAGTTCGTAGGGGATCCAGGTCCTGGGAGTCGTCCAACTCACGATGCACCTCTCGCGTTCATGCCAACACCACCGCCGCCGCCGCGTCCGTGGCCGCGCGCGCGAGGACGCGGCGCCCGCCCATTCCGGCCGCGCCGATTAATGTGTCGATGTGGCGGCCCGCCAACCAATCGGCGTACGCGTACACCACTACCGGCCGATCGCACAGGGCCACATCGGCCGCGGTGTCGTCACTCTCCAACAACCGCCCCACCATACACACGATCACATCCCACGGCCCCGCGGGCCACACGGCGGGATCGCGGAGGTCCGCGCAGACGTACGCGCCGTGGGGATCGCGCGCCACCGCGAGGGCGTGACGCGCGGGATCGCGTTCCACGCCACCACGTCGCCCGGTGGCGAGGCGCCGGACTAACTCCCCCGATCCACATCCGAGGTCTAAGACATTCCCGGCCACCGGGCGCCACGCCTTCACGGCTTGCGCGATCACGTCATGGGCGCGGGTCATCGCCGCGCGTGACGCAAACCCGTTGGCCGTCCATGTGTCCTCGGGGGGCGCCATGGCGCGCGGGTACGGGAACACCAACCCGGTGGCGGCCTCGGCGGGGATCGTGTCCCCGTACACGCGGACCGTGAGGCGTTGGGCGGTGGCGTCGGTCCGCGCGATCACTTTCCACACGGGCGTGACAATTTGCCCGATCCCGTGGAGGCCGGACCACTCCACCGGCCACCGCGTCATCGCCACCAACTCCCGCCACGTGTCCCCCGCGCCGATCGCCTCGGCCACCGCCGCCCACCGCGCCGCCTCCGCCACCGTGGCGGCGCAGGTGAACGAACACGGGAGGTGGGCCACTTGCCGGACGCCCATCCATCGGCCCAAGACGTTGCACGCGGGCGCAAACTCGCGGACCTCCACGGTGTCCACGGTATCGGTGGGCGTGGCCTGTTGCCACGTCGGATCGATCCGGTGGTCCGCGATCCACACGCGGCGGAAATGGGCGCGGCAACATCCGGGAAACCCGAGGAGGGCGCCGATCGTGTCATCGTCCCCGTGGGACCACGCGGCGCGGAACCGGGCCGCCTCGGTGGCCTGCACCACCGCGATCCGTTGGCGCGCGGGTTCGCCCGGGCGCGGCGCGCGTTGCACGGCGGAGTACGCCGCCGCGTCCGCGGTGAGGGCTAACGGGAACGCCACACACCCGTGGGCCGCGGCCCCGAGGATCCACTCGGTGAGGTTCGCGGGGTGGTCCTCGGTGATCGCGGCCATGCGGACCCCGCGGTACACGGTGTCGGTTTCCAGGCGTTGGCGCAGGGTCCCGATCGCCGCCACGATCGGCGCCCACTGATCGCGCGCGGCATCCGATACCCACGCGGTCCGGGTGAAATCCGGGAGGGCGTTCGGGTACCGGGTCACGCGGACACCGCCTCCGCCCTCGGGACGACGGCGGCGGGCCGGTCCGTGTGATCGCGGTGGGGCGTGTCCACATGGGGGCGATCGCCATGCGCCACGACGGGCGTCCCGGTGGCGCCCCGAAGGGCGGCGGCGCGCGTGAGGGACTCCCCGCGCATCCACGCCGCCACCATGGCCGCCTCGACGCGCGGGCGATCGAGCGAGAGGGACAAGGGCACGCCGCCCGCGCGGACGATCGCCGCCTCGATGAGGGGAAACGTGGCCTGCAAGGTGGCACAATGCGCGGTCTTGGATCGCCAATCGCCGCCCTCGGCCGTGCCCGGACACTCCCCGCCACACGCGAGGAAAAACCGGCACCCTTGACACCCGCCGAACTCCTGCGGCGTGAGGTATAAGGCCAGTTGCCGTTCATGGCCCGCGGTATCGGCCTTGCGCGCGGGCACGCCGTCCTTGTTGACGCGTCCACAATTTTTCCGGTGGCCCTGCCCGTCCACGCCGCGGACCGCGTTGGTGGTTAACGGATCGCAGGCGTGCCAAATACAATTGACGCCCGTGTCATCCTCGGCCACGAGGGCACGGCGCATATCGGACCACGGCGAAAACTCCAGCCCGTGGCGATCCCCCAACGCGATCAACGCCGTGGCGGCGCCCACGGCCTCGGCGGTGGAGAGTTGGCGGGCCTCCGTGCCGTTGTCGGTTTCCAAGGTATGGAAATTCCACGCGGTCACGCCGCGGGCGATCCACGCGGTGATCCAGGACACGAGGCGCCCCAATCGATCCGGCGCGGCGTTCACGCGCGAGAGGGTCACGATCATGGACGGCGGGCGGCCCGCGGCCACAAGGGCGGCGATCGCCGTCACGGTCCGGCGCGTGGCGTCCCGCGTGGCCGCCTCACTCGCCACCCATCGGAGGTCGTTCAAATCCTCCGGGCCATCGATCGAAATCCCCACGGTGACGTGGAACCGGGCGAACACGTCGAGGTGCCAGGGCGTGATCAGGGATCCGTTGGTTTGCACGCCGAGGGGGACGCCCTTCGCCTGCGCCCACTCACACACGCGGAGGAGGTCCGCGCGCGGCAGGAGTAGCGGTTCGCCGCCAAACACCGTAAACCCGGTCAGGCCATAGCCGCCCGCGATCGGTTGGCCCACGCCCTCGGCCAGCAACCCCGCGAACATGCGATCGAAATCGTACGCGCCCTCGCGTTCATTCCCCGCCGCCCGCATGGGTTCTTCGTAACAGTACGCACACGCGAGGTTGCAGGATTGGCCGAGGGGGAGGAGTTCAATCGACATGGTTAGCCCTCATCAAGGTGGGGCGTGTCCGTGTGGGCCACGTCCACGTGGGGGTAATCGCTGTGGGGCGTATCCGTGTGGGCCGCCGAGTCCGCGTGAGTATCTTGGTGGAGGGAATCAATATGGGCGGTATCGCTGTGGTCCACATGGGCCGTGTCATCGTGGGGATCATCCTGGAACGCCACATCCGTGAACGGGGTGTCCCCATGGGCGGCCGGTACATCCTCGTGGGTGTCATCGCCGTGGGCGAAATCGCCGTGGACATCCCCGAACGCGCTATCCACATGCGGGCCGGAATCCTGGTGGGCGTCATCGCCGTGGGCGGTGTCCACATGCACGGAATCTTGGTGGAACCCCGGGGGAATCCCCGTATCAAAATGATCCACGTGTTGGGTGGGCGGGAGGATCGCATCGTCGTGGATGATGTCCTGGTGGTCCGCGTGGGTATGGTCTTGGTGGCCCACGTCCCCGTGGGAATCGGCATGGGGTTGATCGTTATGGGGCGTATCCCCGTGGGCGTCATAATGCGCGTCATCGAGGTGTGCCCGATCATAGTGGGGCGTGCTGGCGTCCGCGTGGGGCGTGTCCCCATGGGCCACATCATCGTGGGCGTCATCAATGTGGGGCGCGTCCTGGTGGGGCGCCGCCGCGTCCACATGATCGCCGTGGGCGAAATCGCTGTGACTGTCGCCGTGGCCCGCGGTATCCGCGTGGATGATGTCCGCGTGGGCCACATCCACATGGGTCCCATCCGCGTGGGCGATGTCCGAGTGGCCGATCAAATTCCCGGGCGCCACAATCATCAAGGACACGTTGCCCGCGCCCTGGAGATTGTTTCTCCAATAATTTCCTTGATCGGCGGGTTGCAGCGTCCAGGACACCGCGAGGGCCACGCCCTCCCGCAGGGTCAGATCAATCGCATTGATGAAATACCCGCGGGCGCCGATCCCGGTGACCTCCTCACTAATCCCCACCCGATCGCCCACCTCGCGCCGCAACACGCGATCCGCCAGGGCGGGCTCGTCGCCGCCGATGAGAAACTGGATCACGGGCGCGGCGGTGGGTTGACCGAACATCCGGATCGTGTGGCGGGCCACCTGGAGGGCCACGGCCGGATCGGATTGGTACGGCATCTCCATCGTGACCGCGGACTCGCCTTGATTGAGGATGGAATCCGCGTCCTCGGCCTCGGCCACCGTGGTCCGGTACGTCACGAGGGGACGCCCGCGGATCCGGAACCACACCCACGCTTTCCCGGATCCGGCATTGGTGATGAGGACGTGGGCGCCGTTCCCCTCATCGCCCGCGGTGATCGTGATCGATCCGGTGACATCCCCGCCGGTCCCGTCCTCATTCACGGTGGCCGAAATGTCCCCGGCGGCGGCGGTGGGGGTTTGCACGTCCACGGCCGAAATCCGCTCCACCTCCATGGTGGGATCGCGGTACGGGGCGAACAATTTTAATTGCCCAATGTCCACGCCGATCCGCGAGGTGGAATCGTACAAAACTTCCGTATTGGTGGCGCCCAGGCGGCGTTGATTGGTGACGGCCAACGCCCGGTTAATGATCTGCGCGCGCGATCGCGGCGCGTCCAGTCCCGTGAGTTCTGTATCCGGGAACGTGTCCACGTTGGATTGGGACACCACGCGCGCCGCGCGCGGTTCAAAGACTAACGTCCCGCCTTGGACGTTATCGCCGCGGAGGTAAATCCGGCCGCCCTCGGACTTCGCCAGACGGGCCATTTCGGTGAGGACCGTGCGGGACTCGTCCTCCAGGTTATCGAACGCGAACGGGTACACGTCCACCGCGGTCCCGACTTGGACCGCGCGCGGTTGGATGGGGACCGAACTCACGAGGAGGGCGAACAATTGATCGGATCGTTTTTCGAGTTGCACGCCCAAGGCGTTCACCTTGGTCCGGGAGGCGTAATCGATCCAATCGGTACAGGTCACCTCCGTGATCCGGCGCCCGTACACCCCCGCGATCGGCGTGATCGCCTCGATCGTCCCCACCCATTTGTAGTGGCGCGGGTACCCGGGAACCTGCACGGATAACCGGACGCCAATCCCGGTGGCAAACCCGGGGCGGCATCGGGCGTGGGCGGGACTGTAGTACCCGAGGATCCCGGCCGAGTTCCCGGTGGAGTTGTCCAGCGCGAAGGACAACATGCCCGCGCCCGCCACCAAGTCCGTGGGCCGGGTCCCGAGGACGCCATACCGCGCGGTGAGTTCCTCGGCCATGACATCCGCGGACCAATCGGTCCATCCGTTGCCGCGCCCGTTAAACTCGCCCTCAATCGTCCACCACCACATCATGGCGGGCGCCTCACGCGGTTTGGATCGCGGATCGGACGGTGACGGCCAACTCCACCGATTGGCGGGCCAGCATCCGCTCGATGTTGTGGAGGGCGCCCACCATGGCGCCATTGTCCGGCGGGACGCCCACAATGTCCCCGGGGTGGAGCATGGCCACGCCTGCGCCCGTCACCGCGTGGAGGGGGGCATTTTGGAAGGACGGCGGTTCGATCCCGGTGGGCGCCCATCCCCAATCCGGGGGGTATCCGCCCGTTTGCGGGCCGCCCCACGGACTCGCGGGCGCCGGGGGATTGTCCCGCATCTCGGTGAGTTCCTTGAGGCGATCGGTGAACGCGGCGTAATTGTCCTGGACGGCGCCCGCCGTGCCCGCGGTGTAGAAATTCCCGTACGTTTCCATCAACACGGGATCGTTGCCGAAATCCCCGATCACTTTTTGGGCGGCGCCGAACCCGCCGAATTGTTTCTGGAGGTCATCGCGGACATCGTTCGCCTTGGTGGCCACTGAGGAGGCCGTGAGGAATCCCGCGATCGCGCCCACGCCCGCGCCCACCGCCGCGCCCCACGGCCCGAACATCATCCCCACTTGCGCGCCTTGCATGGCGCCTTGCCCCGCCGCGCCCCACTTACTCGGCGCGTTTTGGGCGTGGGATTTCGTCATGCCCTGCATCGAGTTGATCATGGACATCACGCCTTGGGCGGCGTTGGCGATGTTCCCGATCGATTGGACCGAGAAGGATGAGAAGTTTTTCATGCCGGTGGCGAAATTCCCGCCCGCCTCCACGGCCCGCCCAAATTGATCCGCCACATGGCCGAGGGCCGATCCCGCCTGCCCGCCGAATTGGCCAAAGATCCCGCCGAGTTGGGAGAGGCTCGCGCCCCAGGCCTGCGTTTTCGCCCGTTGTTGATCGAGGTACGGGGACATCGAGGTAATCGTGGTGGCCAACTTGGGGAGTTGGACCGCGGACATGGTGTTGACTTCCACGCCCATCCCCACCATGCCTTGGGTGGCCAAGCTGGTGGCAAACTCCATATCCCGGAACGCCTGCGACACCGGGATCACTTTCCCCTTGAGGGTGTCCAAGTCCAGACTCACCACCTTGATGCTGTCGGACATCTTGAGATTGGCGGCCCACACGGCGGTGGCGGCGGCCTGCACCTCGCGCAACGTGGGCGGGATCGTGTGGCCCGCCGCGTCCCACTTGGCAATCTCCGCGGCCAATTGGGTGGCCTGCGTGGCGTTCATCGCCATGGCGCCGCCCAATTGGGTGACCGCGGCGGCGGCGTCCGCGATCTTTTGATCGATCGCGCGGCCGGAATATTGATCGGCCAACGCCTTGATGGCGTCCGTGTGTTGTTGGGTGGCCTTGGCGGCGGCCTCATCCGCCTTGAGTTTCTCGTTCATCTTTTTGATCACGGGCGCGAGGGCCGCGTCTTGCTCTTTCATGATCTTGGCGAGGTCGGCCGTGGGGGGGATCAACGCCTTGGACATATCCGAGGCGCCGCGCAGGCCCGCGGTGAGGTTGTTCAGGTCCCCCACAATGTCCTTGGTGACATCGCCAATCCCCAACCCGCCGCGCATCCAGTGGGATAACGGCCGGAAGAAATCATCCATGGCCGCCACCGCGTTCCCGGACCAATTCTTGATGTTGTTCCCGAGGGTGGCGAGGCCATCCGCCATGTCATCAAACGCGGTGACGGCCGCATCCGACATATACGAGGCGCCCTCGGCCGTTTCACGGAACCCTTGCTTAATCGCGGGGAGGAGTTCGGCGCCAGACTTGCCGAATAGCTCCATGGCGATTTGCGTCTGGAGCATCGGATCGGGGATTTTTTTCACCGCGTCCGTGATGGCGAGAAACGCGTCCTCCGGGCGCATGTTGCGGATGTCCGCGAGGGACAACCCCGCCGCCTGTAACGCCTGCACCGTCCCGGACTTGCCCTCCACGAGGGCGTTATTCATCTTGACGATGGCGCCGCCCACCGTGTTGATGTTGGTCCCGGTTTGGTCCGCGGCGAATTTGAATTGCTGGACCGCCTGCGTGGAAATCCCGAGTTTGGCGGAGAGGTCCACGGCCTCCCCGGCCGCGTCCACGATGGATTTGCCGAACCCGATCACGGCCTGCGCGGAAAACGAGACACCCGCCAAGGCGCCCACGGTTTTGAGCGGTCCCATCAAGGACCCGATCCCGCCGCCCGCGGATCCCGCGGCCTTCTCCATCCCGCCCAAGGACGTGGCCGCGCCCTTGAGGTCCTTGTCTACGTCCTTGAGTTTGGTGGCGGCGCCGGACAGCGCCGTATTGAACCCGGACGTATCCGCGGTGAAAATCGCCCGGAGTGTCCCGACCACTTCGGCCATTTATGCCCTCACCTCGCGGACGCGCCCGCCGTGGCGGCGCGCGAGGACATCCAACATCGTCCGTTGCTCCGCGATCGTTTGCCCGTACGGGCGCGCGGGCGTGGGGGCCGCGCCCGCTTTCGGCAACAGGTCCGCGAGGGCCGGGAGTTTTTTCGTGCGCCACTCCGCGTACAACCGGACCGTGGTCCACGCCAGGGTGACATCCCGGGTGGCGGCGCGTTCCTCACGGTCCCGCGCGATCCCGAGTTCCCGGACCACCTCGCGCACGGTCAACCCCCAAAACTCGGCGCCGGGGATCCCGGCACGCCTTGCCGATCGATAGAACCCGGCCCAATCCCCCCGCCGCCCTTGCGGCGCGGGGGGCGCGGGGGAGGGTTTGGCGCGGGCGCCGGACCGCCCGCCGCCACGAGGTCCTCGGCCGTGGGTTGGGAGGACTTCCACGTCTCGGCCACCACGCCCGCCAGATAATCCGCCCCGGCCTCATCCATCAACGGCCCCACCGCCTCGGCCGTGGGGAACTCCGCCCGATGATGGGTGAGGAGACACGCCCACAAAAACGCGCGCAGGGCGGTTTTGGATCGGCGCTGGATCGCGTCGATCACATCGCCCGTGGTCACCTCGCGCGCGGCCGTACTCAAATGGGTTTCGAGTTCGCATTGGGCGTTGGTGGTACACACCACCGTGTACTCGCGGTCCCCCACTACCACCCGCCCTTCGCCCCGTTCCCGATTGGCCATATTGGACACTCCGATCAAAAGACCCGATGTTCCGTGAACGTCACGAAGTAATCGCGGATCACGCGGATGAGTTGCGTCTCGTTCGGCTCGAACACTTCGCGCGCCGCGTCCGGCAAGATCGATTGGACGTACGTGGTCCCCACCGGGCCGAGAAATCCCGCGAGGGCGGATCCGGCGCCATCGCCATGCGCCTCCGTGTCCAAGGCGTACGCCTCGGCCACGGTGGGCGCGAGGGCGTCCACCTGGACGCGCGCCACCCATTGGCCGCCCGCGCCGCGGAGGTGGATCGTGTCCCGTTCGGAAATCCGCTGGAGGCGGATCGCGGTGGTCCCGGTAAAGTTTTGCGGCAACATCAACGTGTAGATCCGGGACCCCACGATCGCGGTGACCCGCGGGACCGCCAGCAATCGCGTCCGGACGATTTCGGCGGGCGTCATCATCCCTCGGTGTTCGCGTCCGTGACCGTGGTGTACAACCCCTTACCCACGCGCGTGATCGCCGCCGCCGTGCCCGCGTCAAACCCCGGCCGCATGAACGGCTGCGCGGGGTGGTGGATCGTGCCCCACTCCTGGAATCGGCCGTACGCAAAGTGGGGCGTGGGACCGATGGCCACGGCCGGGGCGCCGCCCTCGTCCTCCACCGCCGCGATCACAATGTGATCCGCGAGGTGGGGCGGGAATTGGCCGCGCGGCGCGGACGAGGCCGCCTTGGCGCGGATGGGTTCGGCGGCGGCGGTGAGTTCGCGGATCACGGCGGCCTTGGACAACGCGCGCGTCATCCCCGCGAGGTTCGCCGCCATCTCCCGATCGCCCTCGATGTGGATCGCCATCACGCCACCTTGGTGGAGGCCAACGTGAGTAACGCGATCCCCTCGCGCCGCCCGAGGTGGAGGGCGTGGACAATGTCATGCGTCCGGCCCGCGTACATGACACGCCGCAACGTGGGGATGTCCAACAACTCCGGGTCCATGTCGGCGCGGTAGTGGATCACCCACTCGGTGTCCACCGCGGACGCCATTTGTTGGGCCTGATAGCGTTCCCGGCCCTCCGTGTCCACCTTGGACGCCCACACCGTCGCCAACGTGGTCCACGGTTCCACCGGCCCGCCCGCCCCGTCCACCTCATCGGTGGCGGCGCGCGCCTCGATCGTGATGTGGCGATCGAGGGACCCCGGTTCAATCCCGCCCTTCGTGGCCATGTCAGTACGGCCGGTACCCGAGACAAATGTCCCGCGCCTGGATCACCGCGGGGATCGTGGACGTGCCCTCCACCGAGAGGGTCCGGCGTTTGTACAGTTCGCCAATCACCAACAACATGGCGTGTTGCAAATCCCCGGGGATTTCGCCCTCGGGTGGCGGCCCCGTGACGTACCCGGCCGTATAGGTGATCCGGATCGGTTCGATCCCCGGGAGTTCGGCCGGGGGTTCGGGCGGCGCCCGCTGGATCGGGGCGGCGGCGGTGAACCGGACGATCCCGAACCCCGCCGAGGGACCCCGAGGAATGGACACCTCGTACGCGGACGCATCGAGGACCACGCCGTCCCGCTCCACCTCGGTGACCGCGATCACGGGCGGGCGCGGGAGGAGGATCCGGCCATCACTCGGGACGGCGTTCGCCACCAATCGCCACGTTTGCAAAATGATCGATCGCCAACTCCACCGTTCACACGCGCGCAGGGCGGCGAACATCAAATGCTGGATGTAGGCGTCCTCCACGGTCCCGTTCACCACCTTGAGGTGATCATCCCGGACAAACGCGAGGGGCAGTCCTTGTTCCGTGGGCGGCGTGACTTGATCCACGCGCCACCGAACCCCGGGCATGAGGATCACGGGGTGGCCCGGGCGTCCTTGCCCGCGCGTCCATCGCGCCCGCGTTTGGCCATCAACGTCCACGCCGATTGCCCGGCCGGGAAAATATCCGAGGGCCGCGCCGAGGTGGCCACCTTGGCGATCCACACGGACCCCGCGTGGGTCACCACGTCCGCGGGATCGTACGCCTTGGCCTCATCAAACACGCCGCGGTAGATCGGGATCGGGAACGCGATCGGGATCGTGACCGCACGATCGCCCGTGCCGAATTTCAAGATAATGCCGCGTTCCCCATCGTACGTGGCGGTGGCGAAATCGGCCGCATCCATCACGAGGCCGGGATCGCCCTGGGGGCCGCGATCGCCCTGCGGCCCGGGATCGCCGGGATCGCCCTTGGCGCCCGGGAGGCCGTCCCGCCCATCACGCGGCGGGATGATGGGGCGGAGTTCCAACGCCGCGATCCGCGCGAGGAGGGGCGCGGTGGCGGCGGCGATCGCGTCCTTCACCACGGGCGCGAGGTCCGCGGCCAACGCCTCGGCGTACGTCCTCATGCGGACACCTCCAACGCGCGGCGGAGGGCCGCGGCCACGTCCTTGGTGGTGGCGGCCACCTTCTCCTCGTCCTCGTCCGCGTCCGTGTCCGGCACGGGCGCGGGCACCGAGGGCGGCGGCGCGAGGGCGGCGGCGGGCCGCGTCCCGAGGAGGGCGAGGGGCCAATTCTGTTGTTGCATGTACGGGAACTCCCCGCCCTTGACCGGCCCCAAATCGTAGAATCGCCACCGGACTTCGTTCGGACTCATGCCGGACTTGATCGCGTGTTCCGCCGCGGTGGCGCGCGTCATCGTGTCCATCCGCATGAGGTCATCTAAATCGAGTTCGGTCCCGAGGCCCACGCGCATCCCCAACCCCTCATCCAGTAACACCTCGATCGATTCGATGGGGTTCTGGAGGGCCTGCGCGTAGTACTCCTGGTTCAACGCCTCGATGTTGTTGTACGCGGGCGGGGTGGCGGCGCCGATCTTGTACGGCGGAACGTGGTACGCCATACACACATTCTCCGCGGTCCATTTGAGTTGCTCAATCAGTTGCGCGTCGGTAGCGTTCACGCCCGCGGTTTCGTACTTCCAATCGGACGCGAGGACGGCGACCTTGCCGACATTGGGGCCGGAAAACCCTTCCATCCATCGGCGTTGAAGGTTTTCGCGCGCCTCCTCATCGGGAAATTCCACGGGCGGGACAAACAACAATCCCCCGGGCATGGCGCCATTCCCGAAGAGTTGCGCCGAGGAGTTCTGGATCTGCGCGCCCTGGATCGCCGCGAGGCCACACGCGGACACGGGCGAAATCCCCACGAGCGGGTGGTACAACGTGCAGGCTTTATCGTGGATGATTTCGGACGCGGGGACGGTGATGGCGTCCTCCAGTTGTGAGAGGTTGTCCGCGCCGAGGGCGTACCACACGGACCCATCCGGCGCCACGAGGACGCGGACCCGTTGCGGATCGAGGACGTACAACCGGATCACCACGCCGCGCGAGTCCCGTTCCTTGATCACATAGGTGTTGCCGTGGATCAACTTGGACAACATCCAACTTTCCATAAACGCGATCCGCGTTTGGAAATGATTGGGTTTCCGCAACACGGGCGAGTACGCGGGGTTCTCCACTTCCTGCCAGATCCCCTCGGCGTCTTGTTCCACCAACTTGATCCGCAACTTGGCGATGTCCTGCGCGATCAACGTCACGCAGGCGTACACCGCCGCGAACGTCAGCACATCCCCGGCCTTGGTTTCGAGGTTGCGTTGCCATGCGCCCGTGAAGGGTTCGCGGATGAGGGGGTACCACCCGCGCGTGTTGGACGGCGGGGAGAGGCCCGCGGGCGGCGCGGCCTTGGTGACCCACGGGATCCACCGTGGCCACCTCATGACGTGGATCCTGTGCGCGGCGTCAACATCCGCGTGGCGTAGTGATCGGGATCGGGATCGGGGATCGCGCGCGCCTTGCCGCGTTGGATGAGGACGGCGGCCACCGGGCCACTCACCACAAAGATTTCACCCTTGGCCTTGCGCTCCGTCCGGAGGTCCATCAGGGCCACCAATCTCACGCGCGTGGCCATGCGGTCCCCCTCGGACACACGCCCGGGCGGGCGGGCACCTCGCGGCGGCCTCCCCGGATAACGGTTAGAGTGTCCACCCCCCGCCATCCTTGGCACCGCGCTCCCCACCCACCCGGGACCTCGATCGATCGCGCCGCCCGTTACGGCAGATCCGCGTCGTACGCCTGCGTGGGCATAAACTCGGCGGTGCCACCAACTTTATCTTCTGCACCGATTTCGCCCGGTTGAAACTTCGAGACATAGCCCCGGAACGGCCACTCCACGCCCGTGACCGCGGGCGCCACGGCGGGGAGTTGGATCTTGAAATCGTGGATCGTCCGTTCCCGCCACATCTTGATCAACCCGCCCTCGGTGAACGGTCCCACCCCGCCGCCCGCGTTGTTTTGGGACTCTTCCTCGGGCATCCAGATGAACTCCACCACAAACGCTTTGCTGTCTCGGAGTCCTGGCATGTGTTCTCTGTGCGCGTCCGGCGATCGGAGGTGGGTCCGATCGATGTCCTCGGTCCCCATTTCGCCCGGGGTGATTTTCACCACCGCCGCGATCGCCGCCCACACGGGCGTGGTGGGCGTCCCATCGGAGACGAGGAGTTGCGACCCATACCCATGGATCGCGGCCTCGGCCGGGTAGAACGTATCGGTACGGTCTGCCATGGTGTCCTCCGCTTAGACCGCGCCGTGTCCGAGGTCCTTGGACCGCCCGCCGCGTCCCATCGGGGGCGCCTCGGGGGTGTCGTCGCCGCCGCGCGTGGCCATCGCCGCGCTCGGCGCGGGCCACGCCGTGGCCGTGAGGTACTTCACCGCGTTGGCGTTGGCCTTGGCCCAATTCACAAACCGTTCGGCGCGGAGGCCGATCGAATTGGTCTGCCACAAGGACACGTACACCGTGGTGGCATCCGCCGGGGACGCCGGGGCGCTATCCATCTGCAAGGACGCTTGTTCCGAGGCGTCGATCGACACGCCGCCCTCGTCCGCGTACAGGATCTGTTGGGGCTGCAAGGCGATCACGTTCGTGCCCGCCGCCTGACTCGTGATGAAATTCAGGCCCTTGTACGTGCCCCCCTCGATCGTGATCCCGGGGAACTCCGGGGACCCGTCCAGGTTGCTCCGGAACGTGAGCGACAAGGCGTTGGCCGCGGACATGATGAACGTCACGCCGCCCACGGCAATGTTGTTGGTGACAAAGTGGTTGATCAACCCGAGGACATCCGCGAGGGGATTGGTGGTCGCCGCCGCCGTCGGTGCCCCGTTGGTGATGGACGCGGGATTGACCCCGGCGACCGCCGCCACGGCGGGATCGATGAACTGGCTATCGAGGAACTGCGCGATCCCGGCCACCATGTCGGCGCGCACGAGCGCCTCGGCGGTGGGATTGGACAGCATCACGAGTTCCTTGGTCAGCACGATGATCCCGGCGGCCTTGGAGATGCCGAGGGACGTGGACGAAAACGCCAGTTTCGTGACCGGCTTCGGTTTGGCCTCGCCCACCCATCCGTACGTGCCGCCCGCGGTCTGACTCGGGACCTTGGTGTTGAACGGGACCGTGCGCAGGTTCGGGATCTTGCCAAGAATAGTCGCGGGCCGCAGGAGTTCGATGAACTCGCCCGAGATGTTCTGATTCACGAGGGGCGAGGCCCACGTGGCGTCCGTGGTGGTCCCGGCCGCGATCGCCGCCTTGAGATACAGGGCGACTTCGGGCGTGGAGTCCTTCCACCGTTCCTCGGCGTAGGCGGCGGCGTCCCGGACGTTGCCCTTGCAGACCAACTGCGCACAGGCGGCGCGGACGAAGGCCGTCCCCATCGGCACGTTGGCCCGGACCGAAATCACGGGCGCGGCCTTGACATCCCGCGCGCGCGTGGCCTCGTCCGGGGTGGCGCCCTTGACGGTGATCGCGGCGGCCATGTTCTGTTTGTCCAACACTTCGAGGCGCGCGAGGTGGCTCTCGATCGCCTTGACCTCCTCGGCCAAGGTGTCAAACGCCTCCTGGCTGGCGGCGTCCAGGGTGTCGGCCGCGGCGCCGGACATGAGTTCATTCATCCGCGCCACTTTGGCGGATTTCTCCGCGACAAACGCGGTCTTTCGTTCCTGTGTGGTCATGGGGGCCGCCGTCTTGCGGCGGAACGCGATCGGGTGCCCGGACGCGGGCACGGGTGAGGCGGGCCGATCCGATCCGGACGCGGAGGATGGGCGCGCGGTGTCAAACGATTTGATCGCCTCGATGGAGGCCGCGGCGTTGGCCGGGACCACCACAAGGGACAACTCCAGGACTTCGGTCCCGTTGAATTTCAGGCCGCCCGTTTTGAGGAGTTCCACGCCGCCATCGAGCGGGCGAAATCCGATGGATACGCCGCGGATGAGTCCGGCCTTGATGGACTGCCACGCCTCATTGACGCGATCGCGCAGGCCGCCCGGTTCGGGAATGTCCGGGAGGCGCGCGGTGAACGTGAGGCCGTGTTTGGTGGGCGCGTGCAACGTCACGATCCCCACGGGTTGGCGGGTATCGTGATGGAGCAAGAGCGGCAACGGGTTGGCGAACGTGATCCCCATCGGGTCCACGATGTCGCCCTTGCGGTCCACCTCGGGCGTGGTGGCCGTGCCCGTGATGACGCGCGAGTCCGCGTCTACGGACTTCACTTCAAATTGGGCGTACCCGTGAACCATGGGATCGCCGCGGAGGATCGCCCGGGACCGCGAGGGGTGGGGGTTGTTTACTAGGGAAAACCTATTTGGACGGATCGCGCGGGCCGTACGTCCGGGCGATCGCCGTCCGGATGAGGCCACTGACCGATCGGCCGTGGGCGCGCGCATGGGCCACGAGTTGATCGCGGTGGCGCGAGGGGATCCACGCCCACACCTCCACCGATTTTTCCGGGGCGCGCGGGCGCCCGCCCTTATTCCCGCGCGGCGGATCGGGCGCGGTCATGGCGTGGAGCGGCCCAAGAAAAACGGCGCAAACGGTTTGCGGTCCGCGGTGGAGGGGAGTTGGGAGACGGCATTTAACAGCGCGGACACGCCATCAATCCGCCCGCGGGATCGTTTTTTGGACGGCAGCACGTTGCCCTTATCGTCCCCGCGCGGGATGACGTTCGCCACCATGACACTCATCAACGGGTTGCGATCGTGGCGGATTTTGCGTTCCAGGATCTTGCCCTGTACCGCCTTCATGGGTTGGGAGAGGAGGGGGAACGTTTGCGGGACGAGGATCACGGGCACGCGCGCCTCCACCAAGGCCGGTCCCATTTCCCGCATTTGCCACGGGTCCGCGCACACCATCCGGACGCGCCACTCGCGCGCCAATCGCGTCACCTCGCGGCGGATGTGGACAAAATCAATCGTGCTGCCCTCGGTGAGGTGGAGGATCGGATCCTCGGATCCGGGGACGGGTTCCGTACTCCACTGGACGTACGGCAACCGATCGCGGTGGCCGCGGTCCTCCAGTTGTTCGGCGGGTAACCAGAACATGGGCCGCACGGCCCACTCCTCGCCCGGGAGGCGCCACACCAACACGGCCGCGGTGACATCGATCGAGGAGGACAAATCCAACCCCATCCAACACGGCAACGCGCGCAACTCCTCGTCCGCGGGCAACGCGGGGCACGCCTGCCAATCGTGGACGGAGAAATAGCCCTCCAGTTGTTGGATCTTTTGGCCGAGGTACAGGAGGCGGAATTTCGGTTGCTCCGCGGGATTGGCCAACGCCTTGCGGCATTCGGTCTTGAGGAACTCCGGCTTCACACTCACCCCATAATTGGGGTTGGCCTTGATCCAGGTGGCCTCCGCGGTCCAATCGTCGTCCGGATCCGCGGCGGCGATAAACGCGAACCACTCCGGAATGTCGATCGTGGCGTCCAGGACGCGCGTGGACAAGAGGTGGTGTTGGCCGTACACGGATTGATCGTCGCGGCCCGCGGTGGTGATTTCAAACAACAACGGATCCGGCCGCGTCCCCATGCCGGACTGCATGACATCCACGAGGTCCGCGGACGGGAGTTTGTGGACCTCATCCACCACCACGATGTACGGGCGCAGGCCATCGAGCGTATCGGCGTCCGCGCCTAACGCCTCCATCTTGGACTCGGTGGCCTCGGAATGCAGGTTGTATTTCCCGATCGTGACGTGGCGCCGGAGGGCGGGCGATCGGAGGACCATTTGGCGTCCCGCCTGAAATGAGATTTTCGCTTGGTCTTTTTTCGTGGCCACGGAGTACGCCTCCGCCGCGGCCTCGCGCATGAAAAACGCAAACATCACGAGGACCCCGCCCGCGATCGTGGACTTGCCATTGCCGCGCGGGAGTTCAATAAACGCGTTCCGGTAGCGGCGGAGGCGGGTCTTTTTGTGGACCCATCCCATCAACGATCCGATGATGAATTTCTGCCACGGTTCCAACAACACCGGGCGCCCCGCCCATTCCGATCCCTTGTAGTGGCGGAACAACCCGAATAAATCAAAGGCGCGTTTGGCGAGGGCCGGGTGAAACACGTACGGCGATTTCGCCCGCAGATCCTTGAGGTGGCGGGCGCAGGCGAGGCGGTGGTATTGGCCCGCGGGCACCTCGCCCGCCACCACCGCGCGCGCGTACCGGGTCACCGGGTCCATACGCGATCCCGTGTGAGGCGCGCGGCCCCCACCACCACCGCCACCAGGACCGCGGCGATCACCCAATCGCCCCACCGCCACGCCGGGATCGCGCCGTACTCCATCGGCCTCATTCCACCGCGAGGATCTTGTCTAACTTCACGTCCTCGGCCGAGGCGTCCGATGTGGCCGCCGTGACCCGCGATCGGGACACAGGCGACAGGCCCAACTCCATATCCACCTTGAGCAAATACCCCAACGTGGTGTTGGCCATCCCGCGCGCCGGGTTCGGGATCGGGTATTTCTTTAATCCCGTGTGGCAGATATGGCGCCCGATCGTGGCGGCCTCCTCAAGCTGGCCCAACCAATCCGCCCACAACCGGCAATGGATGATCGCCACGCCGCGATCCGCCGCCGTGATCTGGCCCGTGGCGATCGCCGGGACGATCGTGCGCGTCCATTCCGCCTGGGCGATCGGGTCCGTGAGTTCCGCCGGGACCTCGGCCGTTAACGGCAACGGGCGCGGTTCCCGCCGGTTAATCGCCCGTTTTCCGGGGTTCCCGCGCAGGAGT